>Ga0209345_10000090_pt1 | contig 130155 bp, 127 predicted proteins | sample Cruoilmetagenom7_FD_187294 | JGI IMG/M metagenome (GOLD analysis project Ga0209345, IMG submission 187294) | Oil polluted marine microbial communities from Coal Oil Point, Santa Barbara, California, USA - Sample 7 (SPAdes) (version 2) | ecosystem: Environmental > Aquatic > Marine > Oil seeps ... | reverse complement strand
ATGAGGACATGAACCATGAGGACATGAACCATGAGGACATGAACCATGAGGACATGAACCATGAGGACATGAACCATGAGGACATGAACCATGAGGACATGAACCACGGCTCGATGAATATGGAACACAGTCAGCATACCCGGGAGGGCAAGTCATGATTGAGGGCATCATTCGCTGGTCCGTCCAGAATCGTTTTTTTGTATTGCTGGCTACTCTGATCCTGGTGGGAGCCGGTGCTTGGTCACTTAAAAATACACCAGTTGACGCTATACCCGATCTCTCGGATGTGCAGGTGATTATCAAAACCAGCTACCCCGGGCAGGCGCCACAGGTTGTGGAAGATCAGGTCACTTATCCGTTAACCACGGCCATGCTCTCGGTACCGGGTGCGGTCACCGTGCGTGGTTATTCCTTCTTCGGTGACTCCTATGTTTACGTCATTTTTGATGAGGATACCGACGCCTATTGGGCGCGCTCGCGGGTGCTGGAATACCTGTCGCAAGTTGCGCCCACCTTGCCAGCCAACGCCCGGCCACAACTGGGGCCAGATGCTACGGGGGTTGGTTGGGTTTACCTGTACGCGCTGGTAGATCGCACTGGTAAACACGACATCAGCCAGTTACGAAGCCTTCAGGACTGGTTCCTGAAATACGAGCTGCAAACCGTACCCGGTGTGTCGGAAGTATCTGCTCTGGGTGGCATGGTGAAGCAGTACCAAGTCAAGGTACACCCAGACAAGTTGCGTGCCTTTAACATCCCCTTGTCGCATATCCAGATGTCGATCCAACGCGGTAATCAGGAAGTGGGCGCCTCGGTAGTGGAAATGGCAGAGGCTGAATACATGGTGCGAGCCTCCGGGTATATCCAGGGGCGCAAGGACCTGGCCAATATTCCACTGGGTCTTGATGTGAAGGGTACGCCGCTACTGCTAAAAGATGTGGCCGATATCGACGTAGGTCCGCAGATGCGTCGGGGAATCGCCGAACTAAATGGAGAAGGCGAAACCGTCGGCGGAATCGTGGTGATGCGCTTTGGTGAAAATGCCCAGAAAACCATTGATGGTGTTAAAGCCAAACTGGAAACCCTTAAGTCGGGTCTTCCCGAAGGTGTGGAAATCGTTACGGTTTATGATCGTTCCGGTCTTATTGAACGCGCCGTCGACAACTTATGGCATAAGCTGTTGGAGGAGTTCATCGTCGTTGCGCTGGTGTGTATGGTGTTCTTGTTCCATATTCGCTCCAGTCTAGTGGCCATTGTCAGTCTACCCGTAGGGATTCTCACGGCCTTTATCGTGATGCACCTGCAAGGGCTGAACGCCAATATTATGTCTCTAGGCGGTATTGCCATCGCCATCGGAGCCATGATCGACGGGGCGATAGTGATGATTGAAAACATGCACAAGCACATGGAACGTACGCCAATAACCAAGGAAAATCGCTGGCAAGTGGTGGCGGAGTCTGCCTCTGAAGTGGGGCCTGCGCTGTTTTTCAGCCTGCTGATTATCACCGTGAGTTTCGTGCCGGTGTTTACTCTGGAGGCGCAAGAGGGACGGATGTTTTCTCCTCTGGCCTTCACCAAGACATATGCCATGGCGGCCAGTGCCGCGTTGTCGGTAACCCTGGTGCCGGTTCTAATGGGTTATTTTATTCGTGGCAAGGTCTTGTCTGAGCATAAAAACCCACTAAATCGGGCATTGATTGCCGTCTATATGCCCGCGCTGAAATCTGTGCTTAACCGGCCAAAAACCACTTTGGCATTAGCTTTAGTGGTGATGGTTATCGGATTCTGGCCGGTGAGTAAAATTGGCAGCGAATTTATTCCGCCGCTTGATGAGGGCGACCTGATGTATATGCCGACGACATATCCAGGACTATCCATCGGTAAAGCGCGTGAGATTCTGCAACAAACGGACAAGCTGATTGCCACTGTGCCGGAAGTGAAAAGCGTGTTCGGCAAAATCGGTCGGGCAGAAACGGCAACCGATCCGGCACCACTGACCATGATCGAGACCTTTATTCAGCTCAAACCTAGGGATGAATGGCGCGAAGGTATGACCACCGACTCGCTTAAAAAGGAGCTTGATGCGTTAGTAAAATTCCCAGGCCTGACTAACGCCTGGGTGATGCCTATCAAAACTCGTATCGATATGTTGGCTACAGGCATAAAAACCCCTGTGGGAATAAAAGTGGCCGGACCTGACCTCAAGGAAATTGAAAAGATCGGCAAGCGCTTGGAGCAAGTCCTGAAAGACGTGCCGGGCACGGCATCTGTTTATTCTGAACGGGTGGCTGGTGGGCGCTATATCAAGGTGGATATTCAGCGGGAAAAAGCCGCGCGCTACGGGTTGAATATTGCTGATGTACAACAGGTGGTTGCTACAGCCATCGGCGGCATGAATATCACCCAAACCATTGAAGGCCTGGAACGCTACCCGGTGAATCTGCGTTACCCACAGGATTTCCGTAATTCCCCAGAGCAACTGGCACTGCTTCCGATCGTGACAAACAACGGCCAACGTATTGCCCTTGCGGACGTGGCGAACGTCTATGTGGAGGACGGTCCACCCGCCATCAAGAGTGAAAATGCCCGCCTAAACGGCTGGACATTTGTCGATATCGATGGGGTGGATATTGGTAGTTACGTCAAAGAGGCCATGAATGTGGTGGCCGATCAGGTGGAGCTACCGGCAGGTTATTCGCTGAACTGGTCCGGGCAGTATGAGTACATGCTGCGAGCCAAAGAGAAACTGACCTATGTGGTGCCGCTGACGCTGGCCATCATTATCGTATTGCTCTATTTTAACTTCCGCAGTTTTGCTGAGGTTGCGATCATCATGGGGACCTTGCCCCTGGCGATGGTGGGGTCTATCTGGCTGATGTACCTGCTCGGATACAACTTCTCAGTCGCAGTAGGAGTGGGCTTTATTGCGCTGGCCGGTGTCGCGGTGGAAATTGGTGTTATCATGCTGGTGTATCTCAACCAGGCTTATCGTCATATGCTGGAGGAGTGTGCGCAAAAGGGCATGGAACCTCGCCTAGAAAACCTGTACAACGCGGTATTACACGGTGCTGGTTTGCGGGTGCGTCCGGTGATGATGACAGCTGCCGCCATTATCGTCGGGTTGTTGCCGATTATGTATGGTGCAGGAACTGGCTCGGAAGTGATGAGTCGTATTGCTGCGCCCATGGTCGGCGGGATGTTGAGCTCGGTCATTCTGACTTTACTAGTGCTGCCAGCCGTTTACCTTCTTTGGAGAAAGCGCTAATAAAGGTGTCTAGCCAGATTTCAATCGAGTTGATCCGGATCAAATAGCCCTCCCCAACATTGCAGCTATGTAATGTTGGGGTCATCTAAGTGTCAGTCTCTTCTCATTAACATAGCTAATAGATGGCATGAATCCGCACGCTAAAAATGCTTGACCTGTGTTCATGACACAGGTGTATAACCTCCTTTAGTGCGCGGTTATAAACCCAAGTGTATCACCTGGGTTTATAACCGGTGATTGACTCAGATCAAGGTCCTGATCCCGGCGGAAGCTTAGGATGGCATGACTGGATCAAGAGGAGGGTGGCATGAAAGTCATCGAGGTCGCTAGATTGTTGGGGATTACGCCTGATACTGTACGGTTTTATACCCGGATCAAGGTTCTGAATCCGACCAAAAGCAGGGCCAATGGTTATCGGGAATACAGCGATAACGATGTTAAGCGTTTGCGGTTTGTGTTAAGCGCCCGGCAGTTGGGATTTTCGGTCGAGGATATTCAGGAAATTCTCAGCCATGCGGACAAGAAAAAAACACCTTGCCCGACTGTGCGCCGCCTGATTGACCAGCGCTTGCATGAAACCGAGGAGAGGCTCACCGAGACCTTGAAACTAAAGGATCGCATGCAACGGGCCGTTCTGGAGTGGAATCAGAAGCCTGACAAAGCACCGACGGGCCATATGCTTTGCCATTTAATTGAAGAGTTTACTGCGGAGGAATAAGTATGAATACACACCAAACGTCGAACGGAAATCAACAACAACGTGGTTGTTGCTGCGCAGGAAAGTCATCGGTTTCATCTACGGTCTCTGACGCCAACAATGTCCGGGAACCATCACAACCACTTCATAGGTTGCAGGTTCAGGGTGCCACCTGTGGAGGTTGCGTGAAAAGTATCGAACAGATTTTGAAATCCGTTTCCGGGGTTAGTGAGGCATCCATGGATCTGGCAACAGGTATTGCTTCAGTCGTTGGCATAGTTGAGGCGGATCAGCTTGTTGTAGCATTGAAACGCGGGGGCTTTCCCGCAGTAGTCATCCGTTAACTGTCATTGAACAAATCAGGAGTCAAGTATGAGTTCAATCAATACAGAGTCGGGCAGCTCCTCTTGCCATGAAGGTAGGACCGCAACTCCCCCTCATGATCATCATGCACATCATCACGATCAAGCTGGTAACGCTGGTCTACACGAACTCATCATTGAGGGGGCAGGCTGCGCCAGTTGCGTTGGAAAAATAGAGTCAGCGTTAAAGGCGGTGCCCGGTGTTGAAAATGCAGAGATGAATTTCGCCCAGCGCACTGTGAGTGTGACGGGCAACGCCGAAGCAGCTGATCTGGTAAAGGCGGTGGAAAAAGCAGGTTACAACGCGAAGCTCGCGGCCGCAGAAAGCGAGGATGATGCGCTGGCTGAAAAAGAAAAGGCGGATCAGGCTTATTACAAGCGCCTGATGAAAGAAACTTGGATCGCCCTTTCCCTGGGTGTGCCGTTAATGGCCTATGCGCTGATTACCGGGGAGGTTAATGTTAATACCACAACCGAGCGAATCGCTTGGCTGATCGTTGGCATACTGACCTTTGGCGTTTTGTACTTCTCAGGCAAACATTTTTTTGTCGGCGCCTGGAAATCCTTCTTGAATCACTCCGCCAATATGGACACCTTGATTGCGCTGGGTACCGGCACGGCTTGGTTGTATTCCATGGTGGTGATATTTTTCCCCGCCGCCGTTCCCGAGCAGGCCCGTCATGTTTATTTTGAGGCGACCGCTATCATTATCGGCCTTATCGATCTGGGTTTGGCATTGGAATTAAAAGCTCGCGGTCGGACATCGGAGGCCATTAAGAGACTGATTGGTCTACAGGCGAAAACAGCTAGAGTGATTCGCGATGATAAGGAACTGGATATCGCCATTGAACAGGTGCTGATGGACGACGTGGTACGTGTACGTCCCGGTGAAAAAATCCCTGTCGATGGTGACGTCATTGAAGGTCATACCGCCATTGACGAGTCTATGTTAACCGGTGAGCCAATGCCCGTAGAAAAAGCCGTTGGCGATAGTGTTGCGGCAGGCACCATCAATAAAACCGGCTCCATTCTGTTCAAGGCCACCCGTGTCGGTAAAGACACCGCATTGGCGCAAATTATCAATATGGTCAAACGCGCGCAGAACTCCAAACCACCTATCGGTCGTTTGGCTGATGTAATTTCCGCATATTTTGTTCCTGTGGTGATGATTATAGCTGTTATCAGTGCCTTGGTTTGGCTCAACTTTGGCCCCGCTCCCGCCGTGGCGTTTGCCATCGTGTCGGCCACCACGGTACTGATTATCGCCTGCCCATGTGCTTTGGGTCTGGCGACGCCCATGTCGGTCATGGTAGGTGTGGGCAAAGCCGCCGAGGCGGGTGTGCTGATTCGTAATGGCGAAGCCCTGCAAACTGCATCAAAGATATCGGCAATGATTCTAGATAAGACCGGCACCATCACCCTGGGTGCCCCTAAGGTTACCGACATTGTAGTCGCGGGAGAGCAGGATGAAGACACCATACTGAAATTGGCGGCAACGCTGGAATCTGGCTCCGAACATCCGCTGGCACTGGCAATTGTCGAGTCTGCCCAGGAAAAAGATATCGAAACAGGGAAGGTCTCTAATTTCAATGCCATCGCCGGCCACGGCGTACAGGCGGAAGTGGATGGCAAAAATTTGTTGTTCGGCAATGAAAAACTGATGCGGGAGCGTAATATTGGACTCGGCGGTTTTGTCGAAAAGGCTCAAACCCTGGCGTCCGAGGCGAAAACACCGATCTATTTCGCCGTGGATAACCAACTTTCAGCGATTATCGCGGTGGCTGACCCCATCAAGGAAGACTCCATTGCCGCTATCAAGCGGTTGCAACACAACGGCATCCGCGTCGTCATGTTGACCGGAGATAACCGCGCCACTGCAAAAGCGGTTGCAGAAAAGGTCGGTATTAAGGAGTTTTTCGCCGAGGTATTACCGGAAGAAAAATCAAAAAAAGTTCAGGAGCTGCAAATGGAAGGCGAAGTGGTCGGCATGACGGGCGACGGTATTAACGATGCACCGGCGCTGGCAATTGCCAATGTGGGTTTTGCCATCGGCACAGGCACCGATGTCGCCATTGAGAGCGCTGATATTACCCTGATGCGCGGGTCACTGCATGGACTCGCTGATGCCATTGCCGTGAGCAAGGCAACACTGCGTAACATCAAACAGAATCTGTTCGGAGCGTTTATTTATAACGTGGCGGGTATTCCTGTGGCCGCGGGTGTTCTTTATCCCTTGCTTGGTATGCTTATGAATCCAGTGATTGCCGGTGCCGCAATGGCATTCTCTTCGCTTACGGTCGTGACCAATGCCAATCGACTACGCTTTTTCAAGGCACAGGAACACTAATGGCAATTCCAACAGCAACCCGTTTGGGAGAGTAGATATGTTAATAATTAATATTGTAGGTGTTGTTTTAATCGCACTCATCGTATGGTGGTTTTGGTTATACAAACCCAAAGAGGCAGCGTTGGGTGAAAATGATCTGGTGATTACGGTGGAAAATGGCACCTATTCGCCCTCTCGAATTAAAGTACCCGCAGGGGAGTCGGTTGAGCTTAAATTCATACGTAAAGATGAATCACCCTGCTCCGAAACATTGCTGATTCCCGCACTGCAAATCAGCGACACTTTACCGCTCAACAAACTGAAATCCATCCAGTTGCCAGCATTGAAGTCGGGCGAGTATGCCTTTCATTGCCAGATGCAGATGTATCGCGGTCAGATCACAGTGAATTAGGGAATAGCGCCACAACAAGACAACCGTCGGAGGCAAAGTAACCGCCATTTTTGACGAATTTCGATTGAAAGACGTAGAAGATGCGCTGATCAAACACGGCGTTAGAGGCTTTACCCTGCACCCGGTGCGTGGTCGCGGTCGCGGTCGATACTTCGACAGCTTTAACGAGAATCACTTGATTAAGCACATTCAAATGGAGGTTTACGCCAGGTCAGAGCAGGCCAATGACATCGCGCAAGTGGTTGTAGAGGCGGCACACGTCAACGCTGATAGCGAAGGGCTGGTTTGCATTGTTCCGGTGAATGACTTGTTCTGGATTCATGATAAGTGCAGTGCGACAGACGGCGACTTTAAATTTCATCAGTGAGGTGTGACATGGCAACGCAAAAATCATCATTCTGGTTAACTCCAAAAGGGCTGGCAGCATTGGGGCTTATCGGCGCTGCCACGTATTTTCTATTGATCGAACATCGGCAGCATGTCTGGCAGTTTCTACCGTTCCTGATTTTACTGGCATGTCCTTTTATGCATTTTTTTATGCACGGAGGACATGGAGTCAACCGAGGGCACGGTGGTCATGGTGGAGATCATCAGCATGAAGGTGAGTCAGATCAGGATGCCTATCAGCGCGGCGTGGAAGATGGACGCAGGCAAAGCGACCATCGACATAACCGTTAAACCGGTAGAAAACAGGAGGACGACAAATGCACGGTGATTCCGCTTATGGTCTCTGGACACTGGTTATATTGAATTCAGCTATCTTTATTTTCTTTGCGTTCAGTTTTACCAAGCCACAAACCAAAACCGACTGGCGCAGTTTTGGGGCTTTCTCAGCCTTTATTGTTGCGCTCTTTACCGAGATGTATGGATTTCCATTGACCATCTATTTTCTGTCTGGATGGCTGGCGGAAAAGTACCCTGGTGTGGACTTCCTCTCCCACGAAAATGGCCATTTACTGCACACATTGTTGGGTTTGGAAGGTAATGCACACTGGGATCCGCTGCATATCGCGAGTAATGTGATTATCGTGCTCGGCTTCTTCTTGCTTGCGTCTGCGTGGAACGTGCTGCACAAAGCACAACAAACCCACTCGTTGGCGACAACCGGTTGGTACGCCCGCTGTCGTCATCCACAATATATAGCATTCATCATTATTATGTTTGGTTTCTTGCTGCAATGGCCCACGCTGCCCACATTAGTGATGTTCCCGGTATTGGTGGTGGTCTATATACGATTAGCCAAGCGTGAGGAGCGCATGGCAATTGAAGAATTTGGCGATGCCTATCGTCATTATATTGAATCGACACCAGCTTGGATTCCCAAGTTTAACAATGATCAAAAAACATCAACTTATTAAGGATTACCACATGAAAAGTTCAATGAAAAATTTCTCTCAAGTATTGTCATTGCTGTTGCAATCACCTCGCCTGTTTTTGCTGAAAAAGGGCATGAGCATGGAGATAAAAGTAAAATCGAAGCTGGTGGAGCGATGATGGAAATGATGGGCCATGAGCAGATGACGGCTATGCATGAACATATGTGAAAAGTGCATGAATTGATGGCAAAAATTCAAAGCCGAAACCGCCCCAGAAAAACGTCAATAATTAATGGATGAGCATATACACACAATGAAAGAAGGTATGCAGATGATTAATATGGGGAACGGCATGAAAGGCGGTAAGCAAATGGACAAAATGGATATGACAAAACGTATGGATATGATGGAAAAACACATAGGGATGATGGATCGTCAATCTGAGGCAAGCAAATCTAGCGAGCATCAACACAAATAATAGACTGTTGGTGATGAGAAATAGTTTGTAAACAGAGATTAGATATTGGAGGTAAATTATGAAACAAGAAGAGCACCGACTGGGTGTGTCTGAAGTCAATCTCGTTGTTCGTCATTTAAAACTTGACGCGAAGAAAATTAGTAATATCCACGATGCAATAACAGAAATCGATAAATTGTATGGTTTGGATGCGGTTTCATTTGACGAAAGGTCACAGGTTTTAAACCTTGCATACGATGCTTCCCGCTTGAGTCTGGATGGTATTGAAGATGTGTTGGCTAAATATGGTATCGAGGTTGGTCACGACTGGTGGACGCATTTCAAAGAAGGATATTATAAATTTGTGGATGAAAACATAAAAGATAACGCGGAGCATGAGGCGTGGAGTTGTCACAAGTCACCACCACACAACAAGCGAAAATAGCAATGACGGTGAAAAAGATGGGATCAGCAAACGCTCTTAAAGTTATTGATATAGGTATCGATACCCACCAGGAACCTGTTGTTTATATGCGCAGTGACTGCCATATCTGCCGCTCAGAAGGTTTTACGGCTAACAGTCGCGTTTCAGTGGATGATGGCCAAAACCAAATAATCGCAACGATCAACGTGGTGGATGAGAAGGTCATTGAACCAGGCAGCGCTGGCTTATCCAAAATCGCCATGCAACGGCTGGGAGTTGCCGAAGGGACATCGATTAGCGTCAGTCATGCACCGGTGGTGACATCGCTGGCAGCTGTTCGCAAAAAAATATTTGGCCATAAGCTCAGCGACGAGGAAGTCACCGAGATCGTAAAGGACATAAGCGACCATCGTTATTCCGATATCGAAATTGCCAGCTTTCTCAGCGTTTGTGCGGGCAGTCGTCTGGATGTGGATGAAATCATTGCCTTGACACAGGCCATGGTGGCTTGCGGTAAACGTCTAAGCTGGCCCGATTCACCCATGGTGCTGGATAAGCATTGCATTGGTGGATTGCCGGGTAATCGCACCACTCCTTTAGTGGTAGCGATTATCAGTGCAGCAGGATTAACCATACCGAAAACATCTTCACGTGCCATCACTTCACCGGCAGGTACAGCTGATACCATGGAGGCCCTGACGACAGTCAATCTCAGCCTCTCACAGATTCAACGAGTTGTTGCAGAAACTCACGGCTGTCTCGCCTGGGGTGGGGCGGTGAATCTTAGCCCCGCCGATGATTTATTGATTCGAATTGAGCGTGCGCTGGATCTTGATGGCGAAGGGCAGTTGATTGCATCGGTATTGTCGAAAAAAATCGCTGCGGGTTCTACCCATGTGGTGATTGATATTCCAGTCGGCCCTACTGCAAAAGTGCGTTCGCAAAAAGACGCCGATCGCCTCGCTTCACTATTTACACAGGTTGGTGCTACGTGCGGACTTCAGGTTCGTTGCTTGATAACGGACGGTAGTCAGCCCGTCGGGCGCGGTGTTGGTCCAGTAGAGGAAGTCCGCGATGTAATGGCTGTTTTGCGGCGCAGCAGCGATGCTGCCGAGGACCTTCGAGAGCGGGCACTGTTTTTGGCGGCCCATCTGTTTTCCCTGGCGTATCAGCAAACCTATGAACAAGGTTTGCAAAAGGCTACCGAAATTCTTGATAGCGGTGCGGCGTGGAAACAATTTCACCGAATTATAGCGGCCCAGGGCGGGATGAAATCTTTGCCTTCTGCAGATTTTCAACATACGGTAACCACCGCATCAACCGGCACTTTGCAGACGATTGATAATCGCCAATTAGCGCGCTTGGCGAAACTGGCGGGAGCGCCCAATGTCGCAGCAGCGGGTTTGCGCTTGCATAAAAGTGTCGGTGAAAAGGTAGAGCGAGGTGAACCACTGTTCACACTGTACAGTGACACAGAAGGCGAATTGCAATACGCACTGGCCTATTACCGACAATCCAACATTTTTACCATTGGAGATGCCTCATGAGTGAGTCGAAGACAGTTTTAGGAAGGAAACCCTTAGTGTTTAGCTTGGACAATCACTCGTTGGCGGATTCACTTGCAAAGACGAAGAGTGTGCAGCGTGGTAAGTTTGACGTACGTCAATTTCCCGATGGCGAATCCTATTTACGTATCACCTCCGATGTGGAAGGGCGTGTCTGTATTGTTGTTGCTGATTTGTCGCACCCCAATGCGAAGTATCTGCCGTTACTATTTTTGGTCGAAACCCTGCGAGAACTGGGGGCTTCGCAAGTTGGCTTGGTGGCGCCCTATCTTAGCTATATGCGCCAAGATCGCCGTTTTGTAGATGGGGAGGCAGTGACTTCACGCATTTTTGCCAAATCCCTTTCTCAACATATAGATTGGTTGGTGACAGTTGATCCACATTTACATCGCTATCACTCCCTCGACGAAATTTACACTGTACCTAGTCAAGTTGTACAAGGTGCTCCGGCATTGGCACAGTGGTTAAAATCAAAAACAAATCTATTGTTGGTAGGGCCTGATAGTGAGAGTGAACAATGGGTATCTGATATTGCCAATTATAGCCAGCACCCGTTTGTGATCGGTGAGAAACAGCGTTTCGGTGATCGTCATGTAGAAGTCTCCTTGCCAAACATTGATGCATACAGAGATAAAACAGCCGTTATTATTGATGATGTGATATCGAGCGGGCAGACCATTCTGGAATGCATAAAATACCTTAAATCCAAGGGCGTCGAACACATTCAATGTATTGCCGTACATGGGATTTTCGCCGATGATTCCGATCAAGTCCTGATCAAAGCCGGTTTAAGCCAGCTGGCAACAACTAACACCATTCCACATTCCTCCAATGCTATTGATATCTCGCCGCGACTGATGACAGCCATTAATTCTATGCTGCAATTAACAAGATCAGATTTCACAGGAGAAGTTTTATGAGAATTACCTTTTTAGGAGGCACAGAAACCGTAACCGGTTCAAAGTTTCTGCTGGAAACTGAACGTAGCAAAGTGCTGATAGACTGCGGCCTGTATCAAGGCTACAAATGGTTAAGGGAGCGCAATTGGCAGTCCCTACCGTTGGATATCGACAAGCTCGATGCTGTTTTACTTACTCATGCGCATTTAGATCACTCTGGCTATATACCCGCCTTATATAAACAAGGATACCGGGGTCCGGTTATCACCCATCACGCCACTAAAGACTTGTGCCAGATCCTGTTGGCCGATAGTGGTCATATTCAAGAAGAGGATGCGAAATACTATAGCAAGCATAAATTAAGCAAACACGAACACCCCGAACCGCTCTATGACCGTCAAACTGCCGAAGCGAGTATGGCTCTATTTCAATCGATTGACTTTGATGAGCAGGTTGAAGTCGGTGATATTCGTTTTTACCTGCAACCGGCGGGGCATATTCTCGGTGCAGCAAGTATCATCATTGAAGCGGAAGGCAAACGCATTGGGTTCTCTGGTGATGTGGGACGTTTCGATGACGTGTTAATGAAACCGCCACGCCCGTTGCCTGAACTTGATTTGTTACTGATGGAGTCCACTTATGGTAATCGACAGCACGATCCACAAGACGCTGCTCAACAATTAGCTGCCGTAGTTAATCGCGTTGCAAAAAACGGTGGTGTTTTACTGGTACCAGCATTCGCCGTAGGTAGGGCGCAGGCTTTACAGCATCTGCTTGCGAGTTTGATGGAGCAGGAAGCCATCCCACGGCTGCCTATCTATCTCGACAGTCCTATGGCTATCAGGGTGTCGGACATATTTTGTCATCACAGCGAACAACATCGACTAAGCAATGAGCAATGTCACCGTATGTGTGATCAGGTTACCTATACCCGCACAGTAGATGAATCTAAGGCGCTGGCAGGACAGGCATTTCCCCATGTCATCATTGCAGGTAGCGGGATGGCCACCGGGGGGCGAATTCTGCATCACTTTAAACGATTATTAAGTGATATTAGAACAACAGTGCTGTTTACCGGATACCAAGCGGGAGGAACGCGAGGCGCTAAGATGCTTGAAGGTGTCGGTGCTGTTAAAATCCATGGTAGTTGGATTCCTCTGAGGGCAGATGTTGAGGTAATTTCGGGACTTTCTGGGCATGCGGATTATCTCGAACTTACCGAATGGCTACGTCAGTCAAAACTGGCAAGTACAACGCCAATTAAACTGATTCACGGTGACCCTGAAGCATTGGAAGGCTTGCGTGTACATTTTCAGGAACAAACACATTATAAGGTCGATGTTGCCGGTTATCGCGATATTTTGCATCTGTAATCGAGGTGGTTTTTTGAAATACGTACAAGGTTAATAAGAGGAAAAGATCATGCAAATTGAAACCCTGAAAGATGTACTACACTGGACTAAAGAGTTCCACCAGCACTTGAGCCAGTGTTTGTTCCACTGCGCAAATAAAAACCTTGATGAGCGGGCTAGGATGATGCTGACATATCTTTCCGAACATGAAAAAACATTGAAAGATGTGGTCAGTGGTTTTGAAAAATCCGGAGAAGCAAGCGCTCTCAAAACCTGGTGTTATGAATATGTAAATCGCCACCCTATTACTCGACACGCCCACTGTGACACTCCTTTTGCCGAACTCAATGCTTCGCAGATTATGGACGTGATTATCGAGCAACACCAGCAGGTTATCGAACTATATCGCTATCTGGCATCGCGCGCGGAAATTCCATCAGCTATGGAGTTATTGAACTCATTACTTTCGCTGGAGGAACACGAAATGATGCGCATAGTGCAATCGTCAAATCGGTTTAGCGATTTGTAGACTGGTAAATTTACACGATAGAAGGAGTTTTGGTATGAAACTACATACATTTAAATTTGGCCTGGCCTGCTTAATCAGTGCCATTGTATTTTGGGTTATTTGCAGTGTCCTAGTGGCGGTGATTCCTTCAATGGCTATGTCCATATCCGGAGATATGCTACACATGCAATTGCAGGATATGGGCTGGCATCTGACCATTACCGGTGTAGTTTGGGGAGGGATAGCCTGGGCTCTAGTAGCGGGTATTTTGGGATGGCTACTTGCTGCTATATATAACCGTTTGCTGGACTAAGACTAGCAGCAAGACTCTGTTATGACTTGCATATTGGTTCTTAATCCCGGCAGTTCCAGCATAAAGTGGACGGTCTTTTGTAGCTTCACCAAGGATCTCAATGAAGATCCTATTGCGATTGATCATGGACAGATTGCCTTGACAATTGTTGGGAGCGATGTGTTTCAGCATATTGTGTCAGCAACAGCGGCTTATAAGATTTTCGCTGTGATTGTCAGGGTAGTGCACGGCGGTTCGCAGTTTTCACACCCGATAGAGGTCAGCCATTACATTTTCAATAAACTCAAAGCACTCGATTTATTGGCGCCGTTACACAACAGGGTCGCTATCGAGCTTATCGAAAGTTGTCAGCAGTATGATGAGTCCCTTCGTGTATTTGCTGCATTTGATACACAGTTTTTTATCAACCTACCGGCCGTGGCACAAATCTACGGCCTGCCTTTGGATTTGATTGAACGGCATCAGTTGCGCCGATACGGTTTTCACGGCTTTGCGCACCAAGATATGGTGCGTCAGTGGTGTATAGAAAATCCGTATCGGCAACAATTTTCGCTAGTGACCGCACAGCTGGGTAGCGGCTGTTCAATGACGGCGATTCGCAACGGCAAACCGGTGGATACTACCATGGGTTTTACCCCTAATGACGGCCTACTAATGCGAACACGCAGCGGTGAGATTGATCCCGGTTTACTGATTTGGTTACAGCAACAGGAAGGTTGGTCCTCCAACGAAATCGATCATCTTCTTAATACGGAAGCCGGCTGGAAGGGACTGTCTGGAGGCATAGATAATATGGCTGATCTATTTGCAAGTGAACACCCTCAATGTCGTCTGGCATTTGACCTTTTTCGATATCGATTCCAGAAAACATTGGGAGCATATTTTTCGATTTTAGGTGGACTTGATGGAGTTGTGCTCAGTGGGGGCGTTGCTGAGCATAGCCTGGCCATTTGCCGAGAGTTATTATCGGGGTTATCACATTTGGGCATCGAGTTACGTTCACAATCGGCCAGCGGTGACCTGCCTATATTACTCTCCTCTAAGACATCAAAAGTACAGTGCCGGGTAGTCGCTGTCGATGAAGCCAGTACAATGCTACACGCGGTACAACAACAATTCGCAGACGATTTTTAGCTGCTTTCAGTAACCGACTAAGGATGTAATATGTATACAATTGACCCACAAAATCACCATCGCATCGAACAGCGTGCAAGACTTTATCGCGAAACCTATTCGGCTTTTGCCCACTGGGCAGATGGATACGGGGTTATACAACACAGCGATGAAACACAAGTTCGCATATTTGATCTGTGCCAGCAACTGGTGTGTGAAGGGCGCTTCCAACAAATTGAGGATGTGCTGGATATTTTGTCAGCTGCTGACCGTTTGACAAGTGCGGCGATGTGGTTGGTGGTGCATATGACTTACAGCACCAAAGTGGACTTGTCCGGTAATTCCCTCGACGCTGAAGATTTTAAGTCCAATCCTCAGGGACATACGGGCGGCTCGCTCAATATGGTGCCTGCTTATGTAGCTTACATGGTAGCTAACCGTCTGACGGGAATAACCCGAAGTTGGTTGATGGGGCAGGGCCACTGTGTGGCGGCCATAGACGCGGTCAATGTGTTACTGCAGAACCTCTATCCGGAACAGGGGGAGCGCTACCCCCTAAGTGATGAAGGTCTGTCGCAATTGGCCAAGGATTTTTACAGCTACGCGATTACGGATGATGGTTGCCCCGGTGTCCCATTAGGCAGTCATGTCAATCCACACACGGCGGGCGGTTTGATTGAAGGTGGCTACCTGGGTTTTGCCGAGCTGCAATACGTGCATATGCCTCTGCCCGGTGAACGCCTGGTGGCATTCCTGAGTGACGGTGCTTTTGAAGAACAGCGCGGTAGTGACTGGGCCAGCCGTTGGTGGCGGGCCGAGGACTGTGGTCTGGTAACACCGGTGATGATCGCCAATGGCCGGCGTATTGATCAGCGCTCCACCATGTATCAGCAGGGCGGCCTGACCTGGTTTTATGAGCATTTGGAGCAGAACGACTTTCATCCGATCGCCATCGACGGGCGCGATCCAGCTGCGTTTATCTGGGGAATATTTGAATCTGAAGCACGCTTGCAAGCCTGCAGTGCACATATTCGTGCAGGAAAAATGTGTTATCCGGTGAAACTGCCGTACCTGATTGCCGAAACGGAAAAAGGCTACGGTTTTTACGGTGCTGGCACCAATGCAGCCCACGGCACGCCTTTGCCCGGCAACCCTCGTAGCGATGCCGGGGCTCGGCAGCTATTCAATGAACACGCTGCCAGGCTCTTTCTGCCGCGTACTGAGCTGACCAGTGCAATCGAAAAAATAACACAACATAAGGCGGATAACCGGGTACCGGAAAAATACCATGCGCTCGGTCAGCGTGATGTCGTTTTAAAACTACCAACTGCTTCACCACAGTGCGAAAAGGGGCAAGCATTGTCACCCATGGCAGCCGTAGATAAGCGCTTGTGTGAGTGGCATCTCGCCAATCCGGGCGTGCGCGTACGTATCGGCAACCCTGATGAATTGCGAAGTAATCGCATGGGCAAAACGTTGGATCTTCTCAAACATCGAGTATTAAACCCGGAAGATGGTGTGGCCGAATCGATACATGGTTCTGTCATTACCGCACTTAATGAGGAGGCCGTAGTAAGCGCGGCACTGGCCAATAAAGGTGGCATGAATCTGGTGGTCAGTTATGAAGCCTTTGCCATGAAAATGATTGGCGCACTACGTCAGGAAATAATTTTTGCACGGCACCAAAAAGAACTCAATCGACCTGCACGATGGCTATCGCTTCCGGTTATTGCTACTTCACATTTGTGGGAGAATGGCAAAAATGAGCAATCCCATCAGGATTCATCGTTTGGTGAAGTGTTGTTAGGTGAAATGAGCGATATGACGCGCGTTGTTTATCCCGCAGATGCTAGCACTGCTGTTGCCTGCCTTGATGCATGCTATCAGAGCCAAGGCCAAATTTGGGCGATGACCATTCCCAAACAGGAAATCACGACAACTTTCAGCTCTCAACAGGCTCAACAATTGGTCGAAGAGGGCGCTCTGACAGTGGAAGAGGATGACACCGTCGTTGTGGAACTGGTGGCGGTTGGAGCCTACCAGTTACGCGTGTGCCATGAAGTCCGTCAGGCATTGCGAGATAATGGCATTGGCAGCCGTATCACATACCTGCTTGAACCTGGCCGTTTTAGGATTCCACGCGACGAGCATGAAAAGGCCATTGTCAGCAGGCTTGTAGAGAAGTCACAATTTTTTGATAACTCAGTTCGCTTGCGTGTATTTGTATCCCATATGCGGCCTGAGGTTCTTTTAGGTGTTTGTCGACCTCTAGATCTGGGTAGTGACCGTTGTTTGGCATTTGGGTATCGCAACCGCGGTGGCACATTGGATACGCAGGGCTTGCTGGAAGCGAATCAGTGTAGTGACAAATTCATCGTAGCAGAAGTTCTACAAAGAATAAGTTCGGGAGGAGAGTGAATGAAGCAAGACACAGATCGCACGACTCACTATGATAAGGGTAGCTTAACGCTCTCCGGTACCGTGATGCTGGGGACAGGAGTCATGATAGGCGCAGGCATTTTTGCACTGACCGGGCAAATGGCGGAAATGGCGGGCGTACTGTTCCCGCTGGCATTTGTGGCAGCAGCGATGGTCGTTTCTTTCAGTGCCTACTCTTACGTCAAAATTTCCAATGCCTATCCCTCAGCCGGAGGGATAGGAATGTATTTACATAAGGCCTATGGCGACAGCTTGCCGACAGCGTTCAATGCCCTGTTGATGTACTTCTCCATGGTGATCGCGCAGAGTTTCCTGGCGCGCACGTTTGGCTCCTATACCATGCAATTATTCGGCGGTGATGAATCCGGACAAATGGTGGCGATGCTGGGTGTGGGGCTGATTATTTTTGCGTTTATCGTCAATCTGTTAAGTAACCGCTTTATTCAAAAGGTAGCTGGGTTTATCGGAGTGTTAAAGATTGGCGGAATTTTGGTGTTCGGCATTATCGGTGTGTGGGTGGCTGATAGCCTAGCGCTAGATTTCGGTCACATGGGTAACGTTGAAGTCTCCGGAAATTTTCTTGGTGCTACCGCTCTCGGGATTTTGGCTTTTAAAGGTTTTACCACCATTACCAACAGTGGATCTGAGGTAATCGATCCTAAGCGAAATGTTGGAAGAGCTATCGTTATCTCTATTGTTGCGTGTGTAGTCATCTACACCCTGGTTGGCTTTTCAGTAGCCAGTAACCTATCCCTGAGTGAAATCATAGATACTCGCGATTACTCCCTGGCAGCGGCTGCGCGACCAGCGCTTGGAGAATACGGAGTATGGTTTACAGTCGCAATTGCCATGACGGCAACTGCGGGCGGCATTCTTGCCAGTATTTTTGCGGTGTCCCGGATGCTGGCTATGTTGACCGAAATGAAACTGGTTCCCCACAGACATTTCGGCATGCCGGGAAGTATCCAAAAACATACACTTGCCTATACCGTGGTACTCGGTATTTTTCTTACGGCCTTTTTTGACCTGTCGCGGATAGCCGCCCTGGGTATTGTTTTTTATCTGGTCATGGACATTGCCATTCATTGGGGCGTGATTCGTTATTTGGCGGATGAAATTAAAGCAATGCGCTGGGTACCGATTGTAGCCATTATTTTCGATTTGCTGACACTGTTCGGTTTTGTTTGGGTGAAACTGAACGCTGACCCGTGGGTTATCGGTGTTGCTCTTATCACGATGTTACTGATCGCAGCGGGCGAGAGGTGGTTCTTGCATTCGAATAGACGGCAACGACTACTACACGAAGACGGTAAGCACCAGCATTGATGCCTACTGTTCAAAGTTAAAAATCACTTTGTTAACTTGGGAAAATGTATATGAACGATATTAATGAACCCAACGAAACCCGGCGTCGGTTTTTGATAGGCGCCACTTCGTTTGTGGCTGGGGCTGGATTGGTTGGTATTGCCATTCCCTTTGTGCAGTCGTGGAACCCTAGCTCTAAAGCCAGAGCTGTGGGTGCGTCAGTGAGGGTGGGTGTCAGCAAAATCGAGCCGGGGCAAATGATTACGGTTGCGTGGCAGGGCAAGCCGGTCTGGGTGTTGCGGCGAACCCGCCAAAATCTCAAGAACCTGGATCTCGAAAGTCACCGTGAAGAATTGCGGGACCCGGATTCGGAAGTTAATCAACAACCTGATTACGCCAAGAATACTTATCGCAGTATCAAAAAGGAGGTTTTTGTGGCAGTGGGTATCTGTACCCATTTGGGTTGCGTGCCTAACTATGAGCCGGATGGACGAGCAGAAGTTAAGCATGCACTCTTTTTTTGCCCCTGTCACGGTTTAAAGTTTGATCTCGCAGGGCGGGTATTTAAGGGCGTCCCTGCACCGACGAACTTGATTATTCCTCCCCATCATTATCTAGACAATAAAGTGCTTGAAATCGGTGCTGATGGACAAACGAGTTAGCTAGGCCATGGTAAGGTATGGTGCCGGAAAACGAATTCTTCTGAAAATTTAAAAGGTAAATAGATGATAGAAAGATCAGATAATAAACTACCGAATATACCGATTTCCCCTGCCCAATAGGTTTTGGCATCGTGATAGCCTTTGCGATTTACATTGCATACAGCAGTTATTACAACATACTGCAAGGTTGCAGGTTTGGTTCGACATCCTTAGTATTTCAGTTTGTTTATTGCATTATTCGACGGATGTGTTGTCAATTAGTTCACGCTGTTTTCTGTTGTCCTGTTTCGCGTGATTGTGTTCGCTTACGTCATGTTGGAAAAAAGAAAAAAAAGCGCAGGCAGAGTTTGGCCGAGTGTATCTAACGTACCAGCAGCGAGTGCCTATGTTTATTCCTAGGAGAAGCCAGTGGTGGCATTTAATTGAGATTTCCAATCTGGACTCTGATAACTGAGAGAGGTCAATTAGGAATTGCATAACATTATGAACACGAATACATCTGATTGTAGGTGTACGGAGCTGCCACACATGAGTAGCGAGTCCTTCCGACTCTTTATTGAAGGTGATGCACTCTATGCATCGATGCTGAGGTCGATCGACAGGGCACAAGACAGCATACAGTTGGAAAGTTATATTTTTGCCGATGATATAGTGGGGCAAGAGTTTTGTCGGGCGTTGATTGAACGGGCGCGGTCTGGCATTAAAGTGAAAGTTCATATCGATGCCGCGGGTTCCCTGTTCTGGTTCTCGCGCAAGATGCAAAATCACATGCGCGATAATGGTGTGGAACTGCGCTGGTTCCACCGTTGGAGCTGGCGCAGACCATGGCGCTATAACCACCGCAATCATCGTAAATTGCTGATAGTTGATAACCGTATCGCCTATCTCGGCGGTTTCAATATTCACAAGGAAAATTCCTGCAAACACTATGGTGAGGCCCGTTGGCGTGATACCCATGTGAGCTTTGATGGTTCGCTTGTCAGCGTGGCGGCGCAGTTGTTTGATGCATTTTGGCACGGGAAGCTGCGTTCGCAGCCTCTACAAAAGGCCGAAGGTAGCAAACTTCTGCACAATCAAACGCTAAGCTGTCGCCACCGTCTGCGCTGTGTGTATGGGGAAGCCTTTAGCAAGGCTAAAAAGTATATTTACCTGACGACACCCTATTTTGTTCCCGACAATCATACGCTCAGGCAATTATGCAAGGCGGCAGAGCGGGGTGTGGATGTCCGGCTATTGGTCCCCGGCAAAACCGATGTACGCATAGCGCGCTGGGCCGCTCGACATATTTATGCATCGCTACTTGAATCTGGTGTAAAGATATACGAATACCTGCCCCGGGTACTGCACGCAAAGACCGTGGTGACCGACGATCATTGGTCGATGGTGGGTACGTCCAATCTGGACTATCGAAGTTTATTCACAAACTACGAACTGAACCTTGCAACCATCGACCAACAACTGGCGAGAAAGCTCAAGCAGCAGTTCATTGAGGATTTATCATTGTCGGAATGTATATCACTTAACGACTGGAAAAAGCGTGATGGTGTAACGAGGTGGCAGGGACGTGTGGCTATGATACTTAAACGTTGGTTGTGAAATTCTTGTATTTAATAAAGAAGCTGGTGAAGTTTGTCTGTTGCTGCCAACGTCTTGGCTGACGGCTTGTTGATGGCAAAATCAACCGACGTAAAGAAAATTTTGAATTGCCGATGTATGGTCTGCCATGGTTGCTATGAGCTCCATGTCAACTGAAACTCAGCTCCTACGATGGACTTTTGCGCGGCGCAACGTCTCAACTGTTTATAACCCATCAAGGCATCACCACAAGGCTTTTTGTAGATAATCAATCCGTCACCGACAGGCGAAGGCTGGGGTTTCATGAGGTGATAACGTCAGGGATGTCGGCAACAGGTGGCACGCAGCACAATGGTGATGTCCTATTCAGACTCATTAACGTAACATCACAGAATACTTTTCAAGTGGGTCGGATATTACCTGAAAATTTCCCACTGGATATCAACCGCAGATTATCCTGTTCGACTAAAAGTGAGATTGATGATTACCTCTTAATTGATCCAAAATCCGCCATGCCCTATGGTATGGCGCCTTTACCTCCGCAAGTACAGGCGGTATTGAAGAGTTTGATTAAGCTGGGCTATCACAATTTCAAAAAAGCCGATGCCTTTACCCTCTGACGTCACTGAATAACATCGCGAATGGGAGTCGTTTTTTAATCAAGACTCGGTTCGCCATAAGCTTGTTGTACGCTATTTGTATGAGCATCTGTTTTTGGGGCATTTGGCGATTTCTGATAAAAGTAGGAAGTCGTATTATTTTCGACTAATTCGTTCATCAACACCAATTGGTCTGACTGCCAACGAATAAGGTAAATTGATGTCTAACCTTCTTTTACCCGGTGTGGCGCTGGCTGTGCTGGTGGTTTTATTTCTACCGAGGGTACGCAATGCCTCTCTTTGGCGGGCTACGGTAACACCACTGGCGACAATAATCGGCAGTGGATTTTTGATTTCCGGGCCGCTACTCAGCCATGTTGTGGCGGCGTGGGCTCCGGTTGCGATGCTGGGGATTCTTCTGGTGGCGTTTGCTATCCCGGTAGGTTGATTTCGCAGATCTAAAGTGGCATTAAAGAGACATTTAATGGTGACTCGAACCTGAGTGTTCTCCACGGCCGGTAGACCGAGAGTTGCCTTGTGGGCATCGCGGGAGCGTTATCAGTGAGAGCAATGCCGGAAGTGATGATTCTGGTGCGCTGTATAACAAACTGGAAGGAAAAATACTTCCTTTATTACGAGAACCACAAAGGATGGATCAAGGTGATGAAAGCAAGTATTGGGTAAAATGCTTCATTTTTTTATAGTCACCGTATAATGTGGAGGTACGCAAGTGATGCTTACATACGTTAGGGAAAATTAGTTCGAACAATTAATGTAACTTGTCATAACGCCACCTCGTGGGCAAATGGTGATCCTGTCACGCAATTAAACTGTCCTAATTCATATTGATTCATTTCGCTGCTCTGGTTGACGAATTCACCAGGAGCATGGCAGCTATAACCAGAAAGACTCCCAGCCACTGCATTGAGGAAAGCGATTCAGAAAAATAAGTGTAACCTAAATACAGCCCGAATACAGGCGTTAGAAAGCTGTAGACATTGAGCTTGTATAGTGGCGCAGTATCCATCAACCAGAACCACAGAATAAATGGCAGAGCAGTGCCGGGCAATGCCAGCGCCAGTAAGATCCACACGTAATCCCAATTCCAACTCAGGGGCGGCAAGGAAGTGTTAAAAAAGGCCAATAGCGCCAGGGGGATAGCCCCCAGTAAGAGCTGGAATCCCATGGCATATAGCACATCGACACGATTAGCAGACTTCTTCAACAAGATATTGCTGATTGCTAAACCCGCAGCGGCAATAACAACATAGGCGATACCGCTCACTGACTGAACATCTGTGGCGAAAAGACTTTCCGCACTGATGACCACAATTCCTGAAAAACCGAGTAGAGTACCCAGCATTGCCCGCTTCCCTATGCGTTCGTTCAGAATATGCCAGCCCAGAAGGCCGGCAATTAGAGGTTGTGTGTTGGTTAGTACGGTTGCCAGTCCGGGTGTGATTAGGCTGCCCGCATAGAACATGCCCCAGAACCCAATACTCGTTGCGGTTAGACCAATGCCAAGGATATAGAGGTAGACTTTAGTGGACCTTGGGAAAGGTCTACCTAGGATCCAAGCGATGACAATTAAAAAGATACCCGCAATCACTGCCCTAAACAATGCCGTCAACATAATCGGGGCATACGGTAAACTCAGGGAGATAAGCGGGAAACATGTTGCCCATAACACCATGGTGAATACAGCGCCAATAGTAGTAAACACTTTAGGACGCATGGGTTAAGTCGCTATATCCACTGGCTAGCTGCCGAGTCTTTCAAATGACTTGTTACTCTTCTATTAACATGTTTCATTTGTCGAGTAATGAATCTGTTTGTTTAAGGGTCATTTTTAACTGGACAATAGTTTCGTCAACTTCATCCATGTAATCAAATTTGTATTTGCTCATTTTTTCTTTGAGATGCGGGTAGTCATTTGCCATTAAGTTTCTCACAGGCAAGCAATTTTCTCTGCATCATTTCGATTTGTTCTTAAAGACTTTGTAAGCGCTCTTCTTCGTTGATGGTCGTTTCGAAGCGCGCCTGTTGTTCAGTAACTGCGAGGTCATATTTCTCAATGTCCTTTATTGGGTCATGAGCAGAATGGGCGAAAGCCATTCCAGAAAACAGTAGCGAGCCGATCAGAGCAAGTGTGTGAAAGAATGATGATTGAGTCATTATTATAATCCTATTATAAACCAGCAACGATAGCGGTTGATAAAGTGGTTAATAAACGCGTTTAAAAAATATGAAATTTAGTGGTCATGCATTTCAGTCGCGCTGCCCCGAGATGTCAGTATCTGATACTGGTCCTCAGACAGTGTCGGCAACCGCTGCAAAAAGGCCACCATATTCCAGATACGCTCGTCACTGTGGGTTGGTCCCCACGCCGGCATACCCGATGCTTTTATGCCGTGCTTGATAATCCAGAACTGGCGTTGGATAGCTTCTTCTGTCATATTCTCCGATACGTATGCTTTGTTGAGTTGCTGTTGTTCATAAATATCTGTAATTGCTGTTAAATCAGGAGGGGAGGGGTAAAGCCCGATTGTTAAGTCACTTTCTTTTTTGCCTGGCTTTAGATGGCAACCTGCACACATGTCATTATAATCTGCACCACCCGCCAATAATCGATCAGAGGTATTCAAATTGTCAGGAATTTGAATGTTGCTAGCTGCGCGGGCGATGGAACGTTCACGCACAGTTTCTAGCAGCCAGTAAGTCACTTTGTTGTGGGGCACATCAGCCCCGATCGGGTAAACACCGGAGTAGATAAACAGTCCTCCGCCTAGAAGACCAAGTACAGCAGCAATGAGTAGACTCTTGATAAAAGCGGTGAGTGATGGCATGTGAATTTCCTATTTTTAATGGGACCAATGAATGTGCTTGATTTTCCAGAGTTTGCCTTGTTTTTCCAACACGATGGTTTCCATTCCTTCGTTGTCATGTTCTTTGCCTTTATATTTGCCTTTCGTATGGGTGCGCGACTTTGAAATGGCGGTAGTTCCCATTACCTGTACCTGATGTTCCAGAACCTCAATATTCATTTCCTTTAAATACTTCATGTCCGCCTGCATGTGATGCTGGGTATATTCATCGGCGCTACGCTCTACGCGCCCCCCTTCAAATATGGTCACCTGATCTGCAAGCAGGCTACGAGCTAAGCGGCCATCGCCAGTGCGTAGCGCCTTGTGGAATGTCGTAACTACTTTTGCGGCTTCTGTTTCCAAGCCCGACACAGGGCCTTTCTCGGAATCTGTGACACTAACAGAAGAATCGGAGCGCTGGTTACCCGCGTCCATCTTGTGCTCTTTATGGTTGTCGTCCGATCCATGACTTTGTTCCTCGCCATGCCCTACATCTTGATGCTGGTCTTTCATACACTGTTTCATCATGGCCTGCATGACCGGATCGTTCTTATCCATCTTACTGTGATCCATGTTTTTCATCGCGGCGCAATCCGGTTTTTTAGCGTCTTTCATGTGCTCTTTCGGGTCATGAGCCTGGGCTGAAAGAGCGACGCCCAAGACGATCAGTACTAGAACAGGTGATAAAATTTTACGTTTCATGGATAGTTTCCTCGTGGGATTAGAAGTAGTGTTAATGATTAAAACCAGAATCTGAGACCGGCCACGATCTGGGTATTCGAGCGGTCCTCGCCTGCAACGCGCCGGTATTCAGCCGTATTGCCATAAGTGCTTGTCCATTCAACCCCGATATAGGTGGCGAACTGACGGCTGTACTCATAGCGCAAACGTAGGCCCAGAGCAAGATCCGACAGACCAGAGCCCAAACCATTGTCCGGGTCGTCCTTGCCGTACAGGCTCAGCTCGGCGCGAGGTTGTAAAATCAGTCGTTGTGTCAGCAATAATTCATACTCAGCTTCAGCGGCCAGTGCGGTCCGGCCGTTGTTACCCACATAGGCGGTAAGATCCAGTTCAAACCAATAGGGGGCAAGCCCTTGTAGACCCAGCGCCATCCATTGACGATCTTTACCTTCGTCATATTGATCAATCCGAACACCGACTTGGGTGTCAAAATAGGCGTTCAGCGCATGCCCCCAGAGTAGATCGGTTGAGCTTTCTTCCAAGCTGCCATCTGAGATATCGCCTTCCGCCTTGATGACTAGCTTGTCGTAGGTAGTTCCGTACCAGCCCTGGAGATCGTATACGGTGGTATCACTGTCTTGCTGGTATTCGAAGCGGTCACCGAGCACAGCCCAATAGGCTTTTTCATCAGCCAGTTTCAGTTGTCGTGGGCCCGGCTGTGCGTAGGGCCCTTCGGTGAGCGTGTAGCCGTCAGAGTAGGCATGGGGATCGCGCGCATCGGCTGGCGCGCTGCCTCCTTGTGCCTTCATCTCACCATGATCCATCTGTGCTATGGCGTCATTCGTCTGCAAGCTGCTGGCAGATAGCATCACTGCAGCTAACCAGTTCATAGTCATCATTCTCATGACACCACCACCTCGCGGAACATGCCCGCATCCATATGAAACAGCAGGTGACAATGCCAGGCCCAGCGCCCCAAATCATGAGGAGTCGTCAGGTAGCTGATACGTTGTGCTGGTTGCACCGGGATAGTATGTCGACGTACTCGAAGCTCTCCTTGGTCAGTTTCAATTTCACTCCACATGCCGTGCAGATGCATTGGGTGAGTCATCATCGTATCGTTTTGCAATATGATTCTGACTCGTTCGTTATGTCGCAGGGATACAGGAGTGCTTTTGCCAAACTCTAAACCGTCGAATGACCAGCTGTATCGTTCCATATTCCCTGTGAGGTGGAGCTCTAACTCTTTTAGAGGTGGACGAAGGTCATCCATCACACCATCAATGGATTTTAAATCCGCCAGAGTGAGCACACGGTGTCCTTGCGGGCGTAACTGCCTCTGACTTAAATTACGCAGGCCTATGCCAGGATCATCCAGTCTTGTGCTCGGCATATCGACACGCATGTCTACAGAAGGCCCATATTCGCTACTTGCGTGGCGCACATTGGGTGAAGGTTTGGAATGCGGATTCTGTGCAGGGTGTTTTTTACCCTGCATTTTATGGTTACTTTGCTGACTATTAGTCATGCCGCTATGCATATCGGAATGTTTCATCCTTTCCGTTGCGCTTTTATCCATCCCTTTGTGGTTCATTCCTTCATGATTCATACTGCCCATCATATCGGCCATGGTTAGCCACTCGACAGGATCAAGTTTTGGTGTAGGTGCAGACAAGCCTTGGCGGGTCGCCAGTGTGCCCCTGGCATAGCCACTGCGATCCATACTTTGTGCAAAGAGGGTATAAGCGTCATCCTGTGGTTGCACTAACACATCGTAAGTTTCTCCAGGACCGAAGCGGAACTCATCAACCGTTACAGGCTCCACATCCTGACCATCGGCCTGTATAACTGTCAATTTTAAGCCCGGAATACGAACATCATAGAAGCTATTGCTGGCGGCATTGATAAAGCGAAGTCGTATGCGCTCTCCTTTACTGAATAAGCCAGTCCAATTGCCGGCGGGGGTTGTTCCATTCATCAAAAATGTCATTGTAGCTGCTGAAAGATCTGCAAGATCTGTGGGGTTCATACGCATACTGTTCCACATTTGACGTTTTTCCAATGCACCCTGAATTCCCATTTTGGATACATCTCGTGTAAAATCGAAAAATGTAGGCTGGCTGAAGTTGTAGATATCACTTTGCACCTTTAGCTTGCTAAATACATGCATTGGGTCCTCGTCTGTCCAATCCGAAAGCTGGACCACATGCTCCCGATCAGCGCTGTGCCTTTCTCCCAATCTGGGCTCGATAATAAGGGCACCGTACATTCCAGTCATTTCTTGGAACCCTGAATGGCTGTGATACCAATAAGTGCCGCTTTGACGCAACTTGAATCGGTAAATGAAGGTTTCCCCTGGTGCAATGCCTTTGAAACTAATGCCAGGGACACCATCCATCTGGTAGGGTAACAGGATACCGTGCCAGTGAATGGAAGTTGCAACCGGCAGGCGATTGATCACGCGGATTCTCACTTCATCGCCCTCTCGCAAGCGCAGCGTTGGAGCAGGGATTGCTCCATTGATGGTTGTGGCCATCCGTGTAACACCGGTAAAATTGACAGGCGTCTCTGCTATGACTAGATCAATTTCACGACCGCTTAGCACGGGTGCTGAGCCTTGCGAGGTTAGGCTTGTAATCCCAGCCTGCAGCCACCCAGGAGTGGCTGCCATCACACCACCAACTGCCAACCCTTGGACGAATCGGCGCCGACTGATATTCGGTAGTATGAATTCGGATCTTCTTTTCATCGAGCAATATTTCCCGAATGGGTTACTTGGTCTTGACAATTGGGTGTTTACGGCGGAACGTCTCTTTGATCACCGCTTTTAATACCAAACACATTAACGCCCGAGGCCTGTCACCAGCATGACTTTAGAATGACAATGTTGTAATCTTGTTGTCATACCATTGTTGGGAAGAGTGATTTATCTTAAGAATTAAGTTGGTCAGTAATAATAATATACGGAGTATTAAGCTATGCGCTTGTTAGTGGTCGAAGACGAAATCAAGACGGGTGATTATTTACAGCAAGGCCTGACTGAAGCTGGCTTTATGGTCACTTTGGCGCGCAACGGTCTTGACGGACATCACCTCGCGATGACGGAAATATTTGATCTGCTGGTGCTGGACGTAATGCTTCCGGATGTTAATGGTTGGCAAATCGTACAATCCATCAGAGAAGCGGGACACCAAACTCCCGTGCTTTTCCTGACGGCCCGCGACAGCGTGAATGATAGAGTTAAAGGCCTCGAAATGGGGGCGGATGATTACCTCGTCAAGCCTTTTGCGTTCACTGAACTGCTAGCTCGCATACGCACTTTGCTTCGCAGATGCTCGACCCCCGTACTGACTGATCAAATTAAAGTCGCTGATCTAAGCCTGGATCTGCCGCGGCACCGGGTCATTCGTGCGGGTCGAAAAATTAGTCTTAGCCACAAAGAATTTTGTTTACTGGAACTACTGGTGCGTCGCCAGGGTGAGGTGTTGCCGCGTTCGTTAATTGCCTCTCAGGTGTGGGACATGAATTTTGATTCTGACACCAACGTCATTGATGTCGCTATACGACGCTTGCGAGCCAAGATTGACGACGAGTTCGATACAAAGCTTATTCATACCGTACGAGGCATGGGTTATATGCTGGATGTTGAGGATGACCTTGATGAAATTTAGTCGGATCATCCATCGCCCGCTTTCACTGACCAACCGAGCGATGCTGTTCGTGGCGATTGCAATCAGTTTTAGTATGTTGATAATTGGACATTTGGTGCAAAGCGCAGTGGAGCGTCATTTTGAAGAGCAGGACGCCGATGAATTAGCGGTGATTACCCAAGCTGTAGAATCAGCGCTGAATAAGGCAAGCGCTGAAAGGCTCCCACCGGAAGATGTATTGGCAAAAGCTGTTTCAGGCCACCATGGTGTGTATTTTCAAGTCTGGGATGAACACCATCAGTTGATTTTTGGGCCACCAAATCTGCATCCCTCTAAGCAAACCATCACCTACTTTGCGGTAGAGAAAATTCAAGCCGACAATTTATATCGTTGGTCAGTCGATGAAAAAACCTTCCGTGGCATTGTGACGCAAACCCAAGTTGGCAACCACCGGTACCATATTGTTGCTGTCATCGATATGGGCTTTCATTTGCACTTTCTGGACAGATTTGGGCGTACGCTATGGCTTATTATGAGTCTAGCAGGTGTGATCACATTGTTAGCAGCGTGGTTCGGTGTCCACCAAGGCCATGCCCCACTGCGTGCATTAAGCAAGGTAATTCAGAATGTTCAGGCGGATCATCTTGATGTGAGGCTGGATACTGACACGATCCCCGCAGAGCTGATTACCTTGGTTGATTCCTTTAATCGTATGATCAGTCGGCTTGAAGAAAGCTTCGACAAGTTGTCTCATTTTTCCGCTGATATTGCTCACGAATTGCGGACGCCCTTAACCAACTTGATTACCCAAACTCAAGTTGGTTTAAGTAAGTCCAGAAGCCATGATGAATATCGAGAGTTGTTATATTCAAGCCTTGAAGAACAGGAACGGTTGACCAAAATGGTGAACGACATGTTATGGCTGGCACAAAGTGAAAACGGTTTACTGAGGCCTGACCGAGAAAAGCTTGAGTTAGTTCAGGAGGTAGAAGCCACTTTTGAATTTTTAGAAGCCCTGGCTGAGGAAAAGGGTATTCGCTTTCAAGTCCAGGGGAAGCCCACAGCTTTCGTTGGGGATAGGGCAATGTTGCGACGCGCATTATCCAACCTGCTCTCTAACGCACTTCGATTTACATCCGAAGGTGGTATGGTGCAAGTCAATATATGGCAAGCCAGTAATGCTGTCTACCTGCGTGTGAAAAACCCCGGCCCGACTATAGATTCCGCACACTTACCTCATTTGTTCGACCGTTTTTATCGGGTTGACCCTTCGCGTCAACGCCAGAGTGAGGGCGCAGGACTGGGGCTAGCAATTGTAAAGTCCATCGTTGAGGCTCACAACGGCACCATCTCTGTGTCTTCAGCATATGGAATAACGTCCTTCACAATCATCTTTCAACAAGTGGCCAATGATAGGCATAGAGTAGCAGGGGCTTTGTCATGAGCCTGTTCACCATCGGAAAATATGCACAAGCTGTACAAGTCAGTGTATAAACCATCCGCTATTTCAAACACCGAGGCCTCATCACGCAAACTCTGAAACCAGTCCAAGGGTACCGCACTTATTCCTAGGGCACGCAGGCAAGGATGTTATTTTTCTAGCGCCCAGAAAGAGATCTACAACTGGGTGAGTCACATTGTGCGGAAGTCCAGGAACTGGCTGAAAACAAACTGACAAGCGTGCGTGCAAAAACCACCGAAGCGTCGTTTGGGGCAGGTATTGGATGGTCTGCAGCAAGCGTCTACAGATTGCTCTCCCGTTAAAGTAAAACTACCGTTTATTGCAAGATGTTCCATTAGTGAATCCTCAACCGGCACAACAGGGCAGTTCTTCCACATCCTTGTCAAAGGTTTGCGCACACAGTTTCAAACCTTCTATCATGAGGTACGGCCACGATTCGTAACAAATCGACCAATAAAATAATTAACCACTTGAATTAAAAGAAAAATTCAAGTCAAACTGTTGATTTTGCTTTGCGAAGTTATCAGATAAGTCTATTTGAAGTTTTCCATTTAATATATTTACCGACGCTGTATACAACAAAATGTAAAATCTCGTCCAACCGTATTACTGCGGGCTTTGGCTTTTTATGATGTCAAGTTTGTAGTTTAGGGGCTTTCGCTTTTTACTTAAATCGAGATGGTAATCGCCGAAGCGATTAATATGCTCAGTTCGATATGGCGAAAGAAACTTCAACACCTCTTCTGAAATTGGCATTTGACGTTGTTTCAATTGCGACAGAACTTCTGTCATGGATTGAACGTTATGCAAAATAACCAGATTAGCCACAAGCTGATTATACTTAATGACCTTCCGCTGTTCATGTCGCACATTTTCCGCAATAATACCGTCACCCCCAAAGAACAACCACTTGGTGAAGTTATTGAACTCTTCACTTTTATTGGTAGCAGAATGAATGGTGCGCCTGAGCTCCACATCGCTAATGTACTTCAGTAAGAATATAGTTCGTATCGCTCTACCCAACTCACGAAAGGCAAAATACAGTCGGTTTTTACGGCTGTAAGTTCCCAAACGTTTTAAAATTGTAGACGGTGATATTTTTCCTGCCTGAATAGACAGTGCCACACGTAACATATCGGGCAGGTGTCGTTCAATCAATGACCAATTGATATTACCTCGGAACAAACGGTTTATATGCTTGTACTTGGTTCGACCGTCAGCTTTGTAAAATACCAGCTTCTTGATGTTTCGTATTCGGGGCATCAAGTCAATACCTAGCAAATGAGCCAGGCCAAAAACGGTTGTGCTTTGAGCTTGAGTGTCTCCATGGATCACATCCGGCTGTATGTCCGATTCATTCTTAATGAGGCCATCAAGGATGTAGATAGCTTCATAAACGCCACACGGAATGAAGTGGCTGAATAAAGCTATGTAAGTGTCCGAGACGTGATAATAACCTATACCGCCATACCCCCCATAACGGATATGATACTCTGATAATAGGTTCTGTTCGTACACGTTCCACTTGGTACCATCAGCTGATGCTGATTTACCTGATCCCCAGAAGGATGGCAGCTCAAACTTGTTATAAGCATTCACGGTTTTTACAATAGCTTTTTCAAGTTTCTCTTCAGTGACATACTTTAAATTCAGCCAAGCAACTTGCTTACGGCTTAAGGTCTTGATTGAGCGAGCTGTTTGAGTTGGCCCAAGATTGCAGCCATAACAAAAAAGGGTCGATATAAAGCGTTTACGAGGATTATCAAGTTTGCTTTCAAATCCAGATACAAGCTTAAACAATTTGTGGGCGTCCAGCCATTGCTCGGATTCTACCAGAATATCGACAATGCTCTTTTCCTCAAGAGAGTCCCATCAAGCTTCTTGAGTTGTTGGGGCTCAGGGATATTCTGATGTCTTCTAATCACAAGCTGATCATTATTGAAATCAAGAAACTCATTGGATTGAAATTGCTCGTCCACCTGAGTTGATAATTCGCTGAGAGTTTTCTTTAATTCAGTTGCAAAGGTTTTGCTATCCTTTGAAAAACCTAGCATGTCAGTATATTCAGATAAACCTTGCTCGTATTCATCCCAACTGATTAGTTCTTTGCGATAATCTGAATGTTCCAGGCTGTAACGAATGAATAAATCACCTGAGCTGAGTTCATTCTTGATCCGAGACAGAACACACAACTCAAAGTATTTACGGTTGACCGTTTTCGTGTCTGCGTTGAATATCAGCTTCTTCCATTTATCGTTCACCCAGGGCTGCGCGACAAACTCCTCATAGTGACCCAGTTCCTGCTTGTGGGTATTTCGATACTCCAGAATGGTTTCTAGCGCCAGTAGAATCGAGCTATCTTCAGATGATGACCCTAACTCTAAAAGCTCCAAACAGTTCAGAAGCTGGGCACGTTGCGGTTTATACAATTTAAGCATAAAGGGATAATAATTATTTCCAGCATAGGCTAAGTGCTCTTCACACTCAGCTAATAGTATCGCTGGCTCTTCGCTCATGGCGTTTCGAATATCCGACAGTGATGGCGGTACGCCAGCTTCATTATCACCATAAGTTTTTAAGACATTACGAAACTGGCTGATAAGTTTTTCCGTTCGCTGTGTATGCTCCTGATGGTATTCCATCAGTCGGGTCTCCGCAGATTGGTGCAACTTATTCAATTTTCGTTTAAAGATACCCGCCACGTCGTCTAAGGATTGACTTAATTTTGATTGGATCATCAACACCATCAGTGTGTAACGTTTGGGCTGCTTCATTTCTTTTAAGTGAAAAGCATCCAATGAACGAGCCTCTAAAGTGAAATGATGTTTCTTCGTTAACGGTAGGAACTCCATATTTGGTAAGCGTTCGACTAGGCCTTGTAACCATTGTAAATGTTGAAGGTAGCTTTTGACTTCTTTATTCGTGGGTTTTTTAACTTCTCGTTTAATCGAGTCCCAGCGTGTTTTACTTCCAGAGCTATTAAGCATTCTATCCAACTCAGCTGTCAGCTCATGATTCAGCTTTCTATGCGTTTGCTTGAAATAGGCATCGTTGACTTGCTTTTTAGCTGATTTAGCGTATTTTACCAGAGTTGAGAAGCCGGGTAATTCATAGCGCTGTTTAACCAACCCTTCAATGACTATATTGATAATATCAGCGATTTCATGCTTTTTCTCAGATGCTTCGGATGACAGCTTATGAAGCAATAATGTTGTTTTATCATTGCTTTCAATTAGCTTAATGTCTAGATACCTTCTCACTAAAGCCTTTAACCGGGTTCGACTTCCACCTCTATCGAACCGTGATAAGTACTTTCTCGGAGCGCTCCTCATTTTCATCTGCTCAGAAATATGACTAATAATCTTGTTAGGGATGTCAGGAGACTTGAGAAAATACCCCAAACGCTGAGTTAATTTAATATGGACTAACAGGGCAAGCTGATCCAATTTGCGCCGGCGCTGCTGGCGAACATAGGCAATATCCTCGGGGGTGGGTGTATATACAGACTGTAATTCAGACTGACTCATGTTAGGTTTAATGCGCGGGTAAGCGGTTTCATTGATTGTTGTCATAGAGATATAAATACCAGCGACGGATCTCGAGGCCAGCTAGGAGGTCTGATTATTTGGTTACATTACAAAATGTTCGACTGTTTAGCTCAGCCACAATCACCTTGCAGTTTATCTAAAGTAATTTTAGTGCTGAGAAGTTTATTAAACTTGCGCAAGACGTTTAGTGTCCAAGTTCAATCTATACTGAATTCATGCTTAAAACTCATGATGAAGTGGCCCAGTCACTGTACTGCATTATTTTAGCTGTTCAATAAAGTGTTGCTGAATCTTATGCGATGAACCAATGTAACGAAGCGCCGTTTTTGGATCTTTCCAACCTACATATTCCATAAGCTCTTTAAGGCTCCAGCCATTACTGTCGGCCCAGGATGCGAACCCCCGTCGTAACGAATGACTACTAAAGGCATCAGGGTGTAATAGTCCAGCACCACTTGCACACTCTCGAACAATATTAATGATTGTATTGGATGTCATGCTCTTATGATTAAAATGTCCCCAGCGGTCGATCCCTACAAATAGCGGTCCTTTGCTTAATTCAGCGGCCGTAACCCAGTCCTGATAAGCAGTGACAGGGCAGAGTTTTTGCAAAGCTGGAACTTTATAGGTCACCCCTTTATTATCCCTATCGCCTTTCGTAGTAGGAAAATACAGTGACATTCCCTTGTTGGGGATCATGGTCACGTACTCAACATGGATATTAGTGAGCTCATCTGCTCGAAAAGCACGCCAGAACCCGAGTAGCAGAATGGCTTTATTTCGAATGAGTCTCAAGCCTTTCCTATAATCCTTTGACTCCTTTATCGACTCCTCAAGCCACTGAATAATGATTTTCAATTCTTCTAATTGGAGAGGCCGAGCCTGCTTGGTTTGGTATGCATGCGTTGCTCGGATACCTTTCATTACTTTTTTTACTAATGGTGCTTTCGTAGGATCTGGAAAACCGTATTCATGATGCCATTTTGCAAGTACGGCCAACCGGTGCGCTAAGGTGCTTGAAGTCAGCTTATCAGCGTAGTGACTGAGATACTGTGCAATCGCAGTTGGAGTGGCAGGTAAGAGTCCCCCCCAGTGACGCTCATAGTGTTCAATGGCGGTACGGTAACTGCGTACCGTATTTTCGCGAGTGGCTGCGTTGACGTAAAAACTCACTAAATCAATATTTTTAGAATCGGGCATATATGCGTGTTATGTACGACTTTATCTCATCATATCGTCCAAAAATGTCTATCACAATAGATAATCTACTATTATCTAAAATGAATTTTCGAAAGCTATAGACACGTAGATGACACAGTAATAATATGTATATACATATTATGTATTACATTACAAAATAATCAGAGACTTAAAAAATGGCGCGCACAGGCATCTCTCAATTTGACGTTGAAAAAGCATATAAATCATTGACTTCACAGGGTGTAAATAACCCATCAATTGATGCAATACGAGCTGAGCTGGGTAACACTGGCTCCAAAACCACCATCTCAAAATACCTCAAAGACATTAAAAAGACCCGTACTAACGGTACACTCACCGAGGTCAAAGTCTCCGACGCCATTGGGCACCTGGTAAGCCAGCTTGCTGCCAGGCTCAACGCTGAAGCGAATAAAACCATTGAAGACATGGAGCAAGCCTTTGATAAAGAGCGTAAGTCTTGGAATCAAGAAAAGTCAGGACTTGAGGAGTCGTTAAGCCAAGCCACAGAGCAAAATAAAGCTCTAAGTGATAACATTCACTCACTACAGGCGAAGCTCAATACTGCCAGCCGTGAGAGTGAGCAACTGAACACTGAGTTGCAAGGTATTCAAAGTGACTTGAAAGAACTTACAGCCGTTTGTGGACAAAAAGATGAACGAATTATCGATCTGGAGAAGAGTCTGCAACACAGTTATGACAACTTGAGCCACTTCCGCGAATCCGCTAAAGAACAGCGTGATCAACAAGAGCGCAAGCACGCTGAAGAAGTGTCGGGATTGCGAGCAGAGCAGCGAAAGCTGGGGCAAACCATTGCCTCTCAACAGTCAGAACTCACGCAGTTGAACCGTCAGAACGCTGAGCTAATCACCGAAAAGCGGTTGTTGGCCAAGTCACAGCGCGAACTTCAAAACTCATTAAAAGCGTTAACTGAACAGGTGCAGTCAGCCAGTACTGACAGAGAGGAGCTACTAGCGCAACTTGATGCTATAACCAAAGAAAACAATGAGCTAAACACTTCCGTTGTTCAGCTAGAGCATGAGGTTGAGGAATTGAAATCGCCCGAGAAACTCGCAAAAAAACAGGAAGTAGCCAAGTCTAAAAGCTAGCCTTTAAGCACAAAGCTGTGTAATAGTTGGTTAGTATCCACTTATCTTTTGTGAACTAACTGATAATCTGCTAGTCTACTGCCCTGCATTTATGAGAACGAGTAGAGACTCTTTTTTACCGTGAACCGTCAACTTTTAACTTTCGCTCTAGCCATATTGATTGCCCTGCAATCGGTAGTTGCTGTGGCGGACGTTCATCAGTTTCATCAATCCGGTTCTGAGCATCTTACTTTTGATCACGAGCATCAAAAAGCTCACTCTTCTCCAATACCAGATGATGACAAGCGTTGGTTAGAATCAGAAAAGAGCAAAAGCTACCAGCTTGATTGCCACCATTGTTGTCACTGTCATGGCTCATCACACCCTTTCTTTCTGGGTCGCCAAGATATCTCTGCTTCTCTTTATCAAAAGGGTGCTATTTTAGGCAACCCTTCCCATTACCGTTCCCATATAGCCTTCCCTGATAATCCCCCTCCGATCAGTTAAATACAGTACAAATAAACTTTTATTCTGAGGTATAGCGTTGTGCAAATGCCAACCCAGCTGTACCTGATGTACTTTGATTTTAATTGTGAGGAAATTTCATGAAGAAACTATCCGTTTCTTATGCGATGTGTGCCGTTATTTATTTGCTGTCGGCTTCGGCGCAAGCGCAACCCGTTGATTGGGAGCGCTGGCTGGCATCACAGATAAAGCAGCACCCAGACATCATCGCGGCCCGCGAGCAACTGCAAGGCTCGGAAGCTACTGCGGACGCAGCGGAACAGCCACTTTACAACCCGGAGTTATCTTCTGAGCTGGAACAGGTTGGTGAAGAAAATAACTACCGTGTAGGTGTTTCTCAAACGGTTGACTGGTGGGATAGACGAGGTGCTAAACAGCAGCAAGCGGCTTTTATCCGACAAGCAGCCAAAGCCCAGTATCAGCAACAGGTTATGAGTAAGACTGCTGAGGCTCTATCAGCATTGGTTGAGTGGCGTGCCAGTAATGAAGCCGCCATTATTGCTCAGGCACAAAAAGAGCAGCTTAATGCATTATTGCAAGTGGCTGAAAAGCGCCAAAAAGCAGGGGATATAGGCACTATTGATGCTGAACTCACCTTTCTATCTTTATCAAAACAGCTGGCACAGGTCGCTGAGCTTGAAGTCGCTTTGCAAAAAGCAGAAAGCAGAGTGCGCGAACTTTTGCCACAGTGGACTCCTGAAAAAGGAGGCATTCCCGAAGATTTCTGGCCTTCGGAGCCAGTGTCCATTACTGACCAGGAGTTGTTACAACATCCCTATGTTGCCAGCGCTCAGGCTCGCTGGAAGTCCATCAAGGAAGAGGCCGTAGCAACCCGCCGCGCAGCCAAAGCAGAGCCGACCTTTGGAGTCAATGCTGGTCGCGACGGTGGAGAAAATACTGTCGGCCTGACCTTCTCGATTCCTTTGAATGTACGTAATGACTACAGTGCCGAAACTCGTGTGGCTAATCGTGCAGCACTAGAAGCAGAGGCCCGATTCTTGGCCGTTTATCGCAATCTACGGTTTGACTGGCAGGCTGCACAAGCTGCCTGGAAACGTTATGACGAGCAATACCGACGCTGGCTCGAGCTAGCTCGTGGCAGAGTTGAAAATAGTGCTGACTTGTTGGAACGCCAGTGGCGAAGCGGCGATCTATCAACAACTGACTACCTGCTCGCTCTCAACCAGCGTTCGGAGAGCCTGCTGGCAGGAATCTCACTCGAAAAGCACACACAACTTGCGTTAACCGAAGTGTTGCTGCACTCCGGCCAGCTCAGAGCTGTTGCACCAACTGCGACTAAGCCACTGAATTAAAGATAGGACAATGAACATGAATAGATTATTGATAACGATGCTAAGCGCCGCAATGACTGCACCAAGCATAGGGCTTGCAGAAACGATGAGTGGTGAGGGGCACGAACATGATAAGAGCAAGCCTGCTCAAGAGGTTATTGAGCATAAGGATGATGCGTCTCACGAAGAACACTCATCGAAAGCCACGGATGAACATGAGCGTCATGGTGATACAAAACATGGGACTAGCGATAGTTCCCACAATGAAAGTCATGATGATGCGGGACACAGCGAAAGTAATACTGAAGAAGATGGACATGGGCATCAAGAAGAAGCTTCTGCCACTACGGCACTAAATGCTACTCAAATGACGATTGCTGATATCCAGGTTGCTCCTCTCACTGCCGAGCGCGTTGATTATGAGTTCTACGCACCAGGGGAAGTTCTTTCTAATGGATACACTAGCTACATAGTGTCACCGCGAGTAGCTTCCGTTGTATTACGTCGTCACGTAGCATTGGGCGCTCATGTCGAACAAGGTCAGCCACTGGTAACCCTGTTCAGTGAGGATGTGGCGCAGGCCCAGGCAGACTATCGCACCGCTTGGCCTGAATGGGAAAGAGTCCGCAAGCTCGGTCGCAAAACCGTTGGAGAGCAGCGTTATATCCAGGCCAAAACCAGCTGGGAGGCTGCTCGGGCAACGTTGCAGGCCTATGGGTTAGCTGAGTCAGATTTGCAGTCTCTGGCATCGCAAGATATTAAGGCATTGGGCGAATATACCCTACGTGCCGAAACCGATGGTTCTGTGTTATCTGACGACTTCGAGCAGGGGCAGCGCGTCGAAGCTGGTTCTCCTCTGATCAAGCTGGCCAATGAGAAGCAGCTCTGGGTCGAAGCACACCTTCCAGCAGATCAGTCTATATCACTTCCGCTCGGTACATTGGCTGACATTGTGGCTGGTGATATCCGAATTCAAGGCAAGGTATCCCAAGAAGCACATACCATAAACCCCGTTACACGAACCCGAACAGTGCGCTTATTGGTGGACAACCTGGAGCATAGGCTGCATCCGGGACAGTTTGCAGAGGTCTTCTTCCGTTTTCGTACAGAAGAGCCGGTATTGGCTGTGCCAGAGTCAGCACTGATGCGAAATCCCGATGGAGACTGGGCAATTTTTGTAGAAGAGAGTCCAGGGCAGTTTCGCTCTCAAGAAGTTGAACTAAAGCGAGCACTAGGTTCGTTGCGTGAAATTAACGGCATTGTTCCCGGAACACGTATTGTTACCGACGGTGCCTTTTTTGTTGCTTCACAAATCGCCAAAGGCGGTTTTGATCCGCATAACCACTAAGCATTAAGGAGACTCTATGTTTAATCGAATTGTCGATTGGGCGGTCACTAACCGTTTGCTGGTGGCGATTGCGCTCATTACACTAACGGTCAGCGCCTTTTTTATTATTCCAAGGCTGAATCTTGATGCATTTCCGGATGTTACCAACGTTCAGGTCTCGGTCAATACTGAAGCTCCTGGCTTGGCTGCTGAGGAAGTCGAGCAGCTGATAACCTATCCGATTGAAGCTGTCATGTACGCTCTGCCTGATGTAGAAGAAGTAAGGTCTATTTCAAAGACTGGCTTGTCTGGCGTTACTGTTGTGTTTAAGGAAGGCACTGATATTTACTTTGCCCGGCAACTGGTATTCGAGCGACTTCAGGCTGCCAAAGAGCTGATTCCAGAGGGCGTTGGTACACCCGAAATGGGGCCAAACACTTCTGGGCTGGGGCAAGTCTATCAGTATTTACTGGTTGCCGAACCCGGTTCGGGTTTCGATGCCATGGAGCTACGCAGCTTAAATGACTGGGTGGTCAAGTTGTTGCTTATCCCGGCCGAAGGCGTGACTGATGTGCTGTCTTTCGGCGGTGAGGTGCGTCAGTATCAGGTCGATCTGAATCCGTCAAAGCTGTTATCTTACGATCTGACCCAGGACGATATCATGGCGGCTCTGGAGCGTAACAACACCAATGTTGGCGGCTGGTATATGAACCGTGGTCAGGAGCAATTGGTGATCCGAGGTACCGGCTGGCTCGATCATGGCAAGCAAGGGCTGGAGCAGATCCGTCAAGTTCCCCTGAAAACGGTGGATGGCACCACTATCACCGTATCGGATGTAGCCAAAGTGAATCTGGGTAGCGAAATCCGCCAGGGCGCAGTGACCATGACACGCCGAACTTCGGATGGGAAAGTTGAGACACTAGGCGAAGTCGTCTCAGGCATTGTATTAAAACGTTTAGGCGCCAATACCAAAAGCACCATTGATGGGGTTAATGCCCGTATCGAGCGTATTAATCAGGCGTTACCGGAAGGAGTTAAGTTCGAGGCTTACTATGATCAGGCCGATCTGGTGACGCAAGCGGTTGATACCGTTGTCAATGCTCTGTTACTGGCGTTTGTCTTCATTGTGGTCATTTTGGCGCTGTTCCTAATGAATTTGCGTGCTACCTTACTGGTACTGATCTCAATTCCAATTTCCATCGGTATTGCTTTGATGGTGATGGCGTGGTTTGGTCTTTCGGCAAACTTAATGTCTCTAGGCGGTATTGCCGTGGCCATTGGCATGCTCGTGGATGGCTCTGTAGTGATGGTCGAAAACATGTTCAAACATTTGACCCATCCCGATGCCACCCATGACAAAGATAGACAGACAATGGTTCAGGATGATCCAGATCCTGTTGATGCAGCTCATGATAGCCATGGGATTGCTTTACGCTTGCAAGAAGCTGGCAGAGAGGTAGCAAGACCTATATTTTTTGCGACAGCAATTATTTTAGTTGTCTTCATGCCGCTATTCAGTTTCGAAGGGGTCGAAGCCAAACTGTTCCAGCCGATGGCTATCAGTATCATGCTGTCTATGCTGTCCGCGCTGGTTGTAGCTTTAATCATAGTCCCAGCATTAGCCACCTACCTGTTTCGCAAAGGGATACGCCCGCGGGAGAGTTTCGTCTTGAAACCACTTGATAAACTCTACCGCAAGGGTTTGTCGTGGGCTATGAGCCACAGTAAGGTCGTCGTTGGTATTGCTGTAACGCTCGTGGTTGCGGCAGCTTTAGTAATACCGCGTCTGGGTACCGAGTTTGTGCCTGAACTCGAAGAAGGAACGGTCAACCTCCGGGTAACTCTCGCTCCGTCCTCCAGCCTGGATACTGCGCTTGAAGTCGCTCCAAAACTCGAAGCAATGCTGATGGAATTCCCGGAAGTCACCTATGCGTTATCACGCATTGGACGTGCCGAAATTGGCGGTGATCCAGAGCCAGTGAATAACATTGAGATCTATATTGGTCTTAAGCCAGTGCCAGAATGGACCAGCGCCGATAATCGTTATGAACTTCAATCCCTGATGGAGCAAAAGCTGGAACAACATCCCGGATTGCTGTTCAATTTTTCACAACCAATTGCCACCCGTGTGGATGAGCTGTTATCGGGGGTTAAAGCGCAACTAGCGATAAAACTCTTTGGTAAAGATCTTGATGTGCTGGCTGAAAAAGGGCAGGCAATTGAGGCAGTGGTCAAAAAGATCGACGGTACGCGTGATGTTGCCATGGAGCAAATTGTCGGTGAAGCTCAATTGGTCGTAAAGCCCAATCGCCGCGCATTGTCTCGTTATGGACTCGACGTAGCGGATGTCATGGAAGTGGTTCGAAATGGGCTTGGCGGTGCCAGCGCTGGACAAATCATCAATGGTAACGAACGTTATGATATCTATGTTCGGTTGGATGAACGTTTTCGCCAAGATCGCGAAACTATTGCTGACCTTCGTTTGCAGGCACCTTCAGGAGCCTGGGTTCGCCTTGGTGATGTAGCCTCTGTAAATATTGCTTCCGGCCCGCCGCAGGTTCGCCGAGATGATGTTCAGCGCAGAGTAGTCGTTCAGGCCAATGTGCAAGGGCGTGATATGGGCAGTGTGGTAGCAGATATTCGCGCAGCGATTGCTGAACAAGTTGATTTGCCAACGGGTTACTCCGTGGATATAGGTGGACAATTCGAAAATCAACAGCGAGCACAAAAGCGTCTGTCGCTGGTCGTGCCATTATCGCTGGCGCTTATTGCCTTGTTGCTTTACTTTGCCTTTGCTTCGGTTGGTCAGGCTATGCTGATCCTGGTAAATGTACCTCTAGCCGTTATTGGTGGGGTGTTCTCACTCTGGCTGTCAGGGCAGTATTTATCAGTGCCCAGCTCGGTCGGATTTATTACCCTGTTTGGCGTCGCGGTACTTAACGGTGTAGTGATGGTTGAAAGTATCAATCAGCGTATCAAGGATGGCCTACCTGTCAGTGAAGCCGCTTTTGATGGTGCCGTATCCAGGCTTAGACCGGTATTGATGACAGCAGTGACATCTGCGTTAGGTTTAATACCGATGTTGCTATCAAATGGCGTTGGCGCAGAGATACAAAAACCGCTTGCCAGTGTTATCGTAGGCGGGCTGATAACAGCCACATTTTTAACACTGTTTGTGTTGCCCGTTCTGTTTGCCTGGTTTTCAAAAGGTAAGTTGAAGGAGAAACACTAACTAGCAATCTGCCGGCTCTATTTTGGAGTCGGCAATACTTTATAATAGCAAGATGGTTTGAACCAACACCCCATTAATGCTGAAAGCTCGCCCATTTTCGTATCGAGGACTCTCCGCTTTAGACTATAGTGATCGGGGAGGGGGAAAGCCAATATCAAAAAATGCAAGGTATACCTATGAGCCAGAAATGTAACCGTGACTGCAAAGCAGATGCTACAGATGAAACACAAGATATTACTAACGACGACAAGTTATTTGAAGGGGCACATGTAAGCGAATACCACGTTCCTAAAATGGACTGCCCATCAGAGGAAGGCATGATCCGAATGGCACTGGACAGTCTTGAGCCAAGTGTAATCCTCGAGTTTGATACACATAAACGCATAGTTAGAGTGTTTCATCACCTTGAACTCAGGGACATGGTAGAAGACCGGATAACGTCTCTTGGGCTTGGGGCTAGATTGGAATCAACTAACGCTGTGGACAGCGAGATTATCCATAAAGCAAGGTTGACGGCACAAAATGAAGAAGCAGAGGAAGCTGGGATACTTAAAATGCTATTAGCTATTAATGCAGTGATGTTTATTACAGAACTTGTTATCGGCTGGTGGGCACAATCGACCGGATTGATAGCTGATTCATTGGATATGTTTGCCGATGCAGCAGTGTATGGGGTGGCACTATACGCCGTTGGGCATGGCGTCCGAAAAAAACTCCGTGCAGCGCATATATCAGGATGGTTACAGATTATATTAGCTCTGGGTGTATTAACAGAAGTTGTGAGGAGACTGGTTCAAGGGAGTGAGCCTGAGTCAAACCTTATGATGGTGTTTGGCTTAATTGCCTTGGTAGCAAATGTCTGGTGCTTAATCTTAATTGCCAAAAAGCGAAATGGCGGCGCTCACATGAGAGCAAGTTGGATTTTTTCTGCTAACGATGTCATCGCCAACCTTGGTGTTATTATTGCTGGGGGGTTGGTAGCATGGACGGGGTCGCAATACCCAGACTTAATCATTGGCTTTATCATTGGCTCAATTGTTTTAACTGGTGGTTTTCGCATATTGAAGATCAAATCCTAAAGTAAGAATAAAGCTCCACAAGAGGTAATCTTAAATGCATGATCATTCGCACTCACATGGTTCAAATACTCGTATAGGTTGGGCATTTTTTCTGAATGTCACCTTTACCATTATCGAGTTTATAGGAGGTATCTTAACCAATAGTACCGCCATCATGGCCGATGCAGTCCATGATCTTGGCGACAGTTTATCCATTGGATTTGCTTGGTTCCTTAGTAAAGTTAGTGAGAAAGGTTCAAATTCAGAGTTCACCTATGGTTATCGCCGATTATCACTGCTTGGAGCTCTTATTAATGGCCTAGTCCTGATTATTGGTTCTGCATGGGTTCTGACAGAAGCTATCCCTAAACTCCTGCAACCAGAAATGCCTATGGTTGAGGGCATGATCGCGTTAGCCGTGTTTGGGGTGCTAGTTAATGGTTTTGCGGCTTATAAATTAAGTAAAGGTAAAACTCTTAATGAGCGTATACTCAACTGGCATTTACTGGAAGATGTACTTGGTTGGGTTGCAGTTTTAATCGTTTCCATCGTACTTCTTTTTGTTGACTGGCCCATTCTTGACCCAGCTTTGTCGTTTCTTTTCACTCTCTATATTTTAATTAATGTTGCTAAAAACCTTTGGCACACTATAAGGTTATTTTTACAGGCAATCCCTGACAAAGAACTGTCAAAATCAGTATACAAAACCTTAATAGAACTTGAAGAAGTGGACAGTATCCATCACCTGCACTTGTGGTCATTGGATGGAGAGCATCACGTACTTACTGCTCATCTAGCTCTACAGGATGCACTATCTATGCAGCAACAGCTGGAGTTAAAAAAATCTATAGCAGAACGATTGAGTAAATTTAATTTAGAGCATACGACTATTGAGCTTGAAATGACTGACGAGCAATGCCGCGATGCTTCTGAAGCTTTGTAATTGGGAGAGTACAGCTATAATTTATATTGTGGCCGCACAGTAACTGGTACCCTTGACTTATGCGTCGATTAATTTATTTCGTTGAATCAAATCTTGTTTGGTTTGTGATTATTGTAGCTGGAGTTGGCCTGATATTGCCCGAATCCGGGAAGTACCTCGACTCCTCAATAGCCCCTTTACTTGTGATTCTGATGTTTGTGATCAGCCTTACATTTGATGCACATGCCGTACGAATAGTCTTTCGCAAACCGTCAAGACAGTTTTTGGCAATGGGGCTCGTCTATGGCCCGATTCAATTGCAGGCTTCTTGACTGGTCGCCTTTTTCAATGCGGTCAATACAGCCTTTTCTCCTTTCGTAGTTCCGCTCCTTTTTCTATGGCTGACAGGGATACAGCTAGAAGTCCCTCTCGTTTCCATCATCCTGGAGTTAGCTCTAGTTGTTTTAGTGCCTACAATTCTCGGTGTAACCTTACGCACCAACTTTCCGACGATTATTTCAAAGCATGATTCGACTTACGCAGGAATTGGGTCAGTCTTCTATCTTGTAATATTACTTGCGGTAGTGGCTTCCAATGCAGAAACCATCATTGGTTATGGATAGTATGCTTTTGTAATTGCTGGAGCAGCTTTAAGTCTAAATCTTTGTGGCTACTTAATTGGAATGGCTTCACGGTTTATAACGACAGACCGACCGGAAGTCATCGCATACCTATTTACTGTCAGCAAAAAAGAATTTAGCATTGCAGCGGCTTTTGTGGCTGCATCCCGGTTGCCATCAGAAATAGTAATACCAGCCACATTCTTTGCAGTAATTCAGATGATCACATCTCCTATTGTGGCCAAATATCTTGCTTGAGGCTAGCTCTCAAACAGTTACTGAAGAAACTTTCCACGAAGAAATATGCAGTAAATTGGTAGTACCGTATCACTGGAAACCAAAAGCAGACTCATAAATATCTTTTCTGACGAAAGATAAAGCTTACCCAGCACAGCAAGACAGTTCTTTAATATCTTTACTGAAAGTTTGTGCACAAAGCTTCAGGCCTTCCACCATAGTTAAATAAGGAAACAATTGATCCGCTAAGTCATCCACTGTCATGTGGTTGTGAATCGCCAGTGCCGCGCTCTGGATAATCTCGCCGCCATCATGAGCTAATACTTGGGCTCCGATCAGGCGTTGGGAGCCAGCTTCAACCACCAGTTTGATGAAACCCTGAGAGTCGAAGTTAGCCAGTGCTCGAGGCACGTTTTCCAGTGGCAATACTCGACTTTCGGTCTCAATATTCTGTGCATGAGCTTCTTGTTCTGACAACCCTACCGTTGCTACCTGCGGTTCGGTAAAAATCACGGCAGGCATGGTGGACAGGTCCAATTGTGCTTCACCGCCAGTCATATTGATCCCAGCACGGCTCCCAGCAGCAGCTGCAACGTAAACTAATTGCGGCATGTTGCTACAGTCACCAGCAGCATAAACATGTGGCTGTGATGTGCGCATCTGATTGTCCACAGCGACCGCTCCATTGGCTTCTGTTTCGACACCAGCAACGCCTAGATTAAGGTTAGCTGTATTGGGTGCACGGCCGGTGGCGACCAGCAATTTATCGCCACGAATTTCTCCTTGCTCGGTATCAAGGATAAACTTATTATCTTCATAAGACACCTGACTGGCTTGGGTATGTTCCAGTACGCGAATGCCTTCCTGTTCAAAAGCTACGGTTAAGCCTTCTCCCAACAGTGGGTCTTCACGGAGCAATAAAGTACTGCGAGCCAAGATAGTGACCTCTGCACCCAGCCGACGATAAGCTTGAGCAAGTTCGACAGCCACAACTGAAGAGCCTATCACTAACAAGTGCTCAGGTAGCTCAGTTTCGAATAAAGCTTCCGTCGAAGTCCAATAAGGGGTATCAACCAGGCCTGGAATAGGAGGAATAGATGGCTGACTGCCGCTGGCAATCAAAAAGCGATCTGCAACCAGCTCTTGCTCGTAACCATCTTTGTTGCGAATAGTTAAGGTATGAGTATCTTTAAAAGATGCATAACCTTGTACCAATGACAATGCTGGATTGGTATCCAGAATATGCTGATATTTGGCGGCACGTAACTCTTCCACGCGTGCAGTTTGTTGTTTCGCTAACAAGCTACGATCCAAAGAAGGTTCATGATTTTCTAGACCGTCGAAAGGATTGTTACGCTGCTGTTCAGCCAGCTGGGCAGCCCGGAGCAGAATTTTCGAAGGTACACAACCGACATTAACACAACAACCTCCGATCACATCTCCAGCTTCAACGAGTGTGACTTGTGCTCCATTTTCCACTGCCTTGATAGCACAAGCAAAAGCAGCCGAGCCAGTACCGATGATAGCGACATGCAGCGACTTTTTGTCAGTCACATCTTCACTATCGCAGCCATCTAACGCGACAGGTTGAGCCGTGTAGCCAAGAGCTTTGATGGTATTGATTAGCGTCTGTTCATTGACATCAGATTCTGCTTCGACGACTGCACTGGATTTCGTATAAAAAACGGTGGCATTTCTGACGCCAGGCATGACGATCAAGGCATCTTCGATCTGCTGAGGGCATCTTTCACAAGTCATTCCAGAGATGGAGAATTTACGCATAAAGACCTCCTTATGGATTTGAGTGAGTGTTGTCGGCAGGAAGCACACAACTTTCATTGTCACAGCGTTTATTCGCTGGCGAAAAAATATCCCAGATTGATACCGCTACCATCAGTGCCAAGGCTGAGTACGTCACATAAGTGCTCCAGGCATATTGAAAGAACGGATAAAGTGATAGCAACAACAGAATAGGCCCTAGCATACCAAGCAGGTTACGATGCCACTGCTTGTGACCAATCCAGCCAAGTCCGTTAACTATTAGGCTAACCCAAGCCAATATAGGCAAGAGTGTATTGATAAAGAACCACTACCACTGACTGAGGAACCCTGCCCGATGGCTGCCCCCAAGCTGGCGATGGCCGGAAAGCACATGGCACAACCCATGGCAGACACCACGGCACCTAATGAGCTGGCTTTGTCGCCAATGCGGGTAAAAAGACTCAGCAGGTTCTTCATTAGTATTCGTCCTTTATTGCTTTACCACAGATGGATAGCCGGCATTTTTTGTGGCCTCGGTCAGCTTTTCCACCGTAGTTTTTTCATCATCAAAAGTGACCACGGCTAACTTATCTTCGAAGGTCACTTCAGCTTTGGTAACTCCCTCAACCTGTTGCAATGCTTTTTCCACCGTAATCGGACAAGTTACGCAGGTCATCGTGGGAACTTCAAGCATGACTGTTTGCTGCTTGGCAAACGCACCCAAGCTAAGTATTGATAGTAGGGATAATAGTGCAATTTTTTTCATCTTCTTCTCCAAGGGTTATTTCTCAACGATATAATTAAGCAAACCAGATAATCCAGTAATTGCTAGTGACTAATATTAATGCAATGAAGGCGGTTACCCAGAAAATGATCTGCCGGCGCTTACGTACTTGTGGCATTGCACAAGCGGTTCCAGGCTCACACTCTTCTATAGGTCGATAAACTTTCCAACCGGCAAAACTAAATAAAACCAGTACCAGCAAGATAAAAATAGGGCGGTATGGCTCCAATACGGTCAGATTGCCAATCCAAGAACCACTAACGCCTAGTAGTAACAAGACTAAGGGCCCAGCACAACAAAGCCCAGCACCAATAGCAGCAGCAATACCACCAACTAGCGGTAAACTGGTATCGTTTTTTGCCATGGCTTACTCCACTTCAAATGTTCTGATAGAAAACAGTATAAACTCCGTATCCAAGTACGGAGTCAAGGGGTTTAGCGATTGTTATTAGTTGTTTTCTGGGAGAAGGGAAGTAATAATCGGGCAATGTGCCTGTTCAGTGTTGCTTGCACATTGTTTCAGTAAATCATTAAGACTGGTTTCTAAGCGGCGTAGATCAGCCATTTTTGCACGAACACTGGCAAGTTTGTGGTTTGCTATACTTTGTACTTCTTGGCAAGAAGTCTCTTCCAGCATCAGCAAGTTAGCGATCTCATCCAAGGAAAACCCTAACTCTTGAGCACGTTTGATAAACCGAATGCGATTCAAAGTCGTCTCAGGATAACGACGATAACCTTTAACGGGTTTTTGGGGCTGTTCAATTAGGCCGCACCGTTCATAATATCTAACGGTCTCAACGTTTACGCTTGCCAATTTGGCAAGTTGACCAATTACATACATAATTTAACCGTATTGTCGGTACTGAAGTGGGTAGTAAAATTCTAAGTTGAAAGTACGAATATAACAAACAGTGTATCAATAGCGCAAAGTCTGCTGTTAGTTCGTTGAGATATTCAATATATTTCATATGGTTAAACTATTTTTTGGTCGATTTATCACGAATCGTGGCCGTACCTCAAATAGAGTATGTACCGTTTTACATCGAATTGAAATATTAATAGGGTAGCTATGCAATATCAGGATTGGAACCACTCACGCCACGCATAGAGCTAAAATATCACGCCACATATAAAGAGCAGGGCATCTAAACGATTCTAATAATGATATTTTGACAGATTTAAAGACTGAGATGTTGCTTAAGCAATTTCATATAAGGTGCATTCACAACCATTCTCTACAGCGTATACATCTTTAATCTTATGAAGTAGATTCTGCTCGAAGTAATACTCGGCTGAACTTAGGACTTCCTGGTTTTTGATTTCAAGAAATACATACCTACCCATCCCATCGTAGCCATACCAGCCCCAGCACTTGTCATCTTTATTAAATGCTAGGGTGAGTTTAGGATCATCTCGATTGATAATTTCTAGAAATAACTCATGTACCTGCATATTGTATTGTCGAGAAAGGGTATCGAGCTCTATTAATCACATATTTAATGCCTGTTATCAAGCCGTTATAGAACATAATTCTCTATATGAATTTTGCACTAATTTACTTGTAATCCTACGTGCTTTGAAGCGTATTAGTTGTAATTGAAGTACTTTAGTTGTTAAAAGTGAAGTGTTTTAGTTGGTCATAAAAAAATGGTGTAGAAGCTAACTACAATTACAAATACTCGATTTAACATAATATAAGTTATGCGAATATATAGATGTAGCTAGGGTATCCTAGGGTTTGCTTGATGGGTGTTTAAGAAAATTACTTTAAGGTTTGTAAGTAATTAGCTTTAATTTAAAGAAAATTACTTTAAAAGAAAATCAGACTGTATTCCATGAGGTTATCTCTCATATCTATACTTCATCTAGCACATAAAGCTAACCCATTGAAATTAAAGATATTAGTATATGCTTCGGATTTATGTCTGAAAACTTAATACGTGGGTAGACTACATTGCCCCTAGTCCTAGGTTTTAATTGGGAGATAGGTCTGTTTAGAAAAGCTTGGTAAGTATCATGAGTGATTTAGAACAAGAAATTTCGAGGTATAGATCCTACTTAAGCAAAATCGAAGAACGAGAAGTATTGTTTACTCTTGCGTCATCTGTATTTGAAAACTCTGATTACACTATAAGGTGGCTGTTAACTCCACAACCAGGCTTGGATCATAAGCCACCAATTAACTGTGTTGAAGATATCGAAAAGGAGCTTTTACTTGCTATTGAACACGTTATCTATTAATAAAGCTGCAATTCTTGGGAATATCAGTAATGTATAAAATAAGTACACTGCACCATTTAATTAAGCAAAATCCGTTAAAATATGATTATTACGGATTTTTTAGATGCCCTGCTCCTAGGATTTATTATGGCTAAGTCGGGACAAGCTCGCGTTTTAAGTCCAGAGCAGCAGCGCTGCTTATTTGAGCAAATTCAAAAACATCGGCACCCTGAAAAGAATAACGCGATTATGCAAATCAGCTTCAAGCTGGGGCTTAGAGCACAAGAAATTTCGTTACTTCAAATAAAAGAAGTAGCCAGGCTAAAGAATAATGGAAGTGATTATGATCTTTTAGAAGTTATGAGTTTGCCTGCGGCCTATACCAAAGGTGCAGATGCTATGAATCGTTCAAAAACTCAATATAAGCGTAAAACAGTATCCTTTTCAGTTCATGAGTTTAACCGAATTATTCTTCAAGTTTCAAAACTCGCAAAATCAGGCGCAGATATAAACCCTGAAGACTTTTATCCAGAATTAAAACGACATAAAGGGAAAACAAGAGACTTGCCTTTAATTAATCAATCTTTAAGAAGAGCATTAAATGAACACCTTTGCGTGCGACTTGCCAAAGCTGTAAGTTTGAAACCGAGTGATCCGTTATTCATTACTCAAAAAGGTGGTCCCTATTCCCCTAATACCCTTCAAGAGCACATGGCTCATATGCTTCGCAATTGGGCATCGATTGAAAAAGCAAGTTCACATAGTGGTCGTAGAAGTCTTATTACGAATATTATACATGAGCAAAAACTATCGGTTAAAGTTGCACAAAAGATTGCAGGGCATGTTAACCCATCCACTACTTTGATTTATGAAGAGCCACCAGAGGAAACCATTACTGATGCATTATCGAACCTGGAAACTGATTCTTAGTCAACATTATTAAGCTTATTTTACTTGGTGCTAAAGTACTTCAATTACAACTAATTCACTTCAAAGCCCATAGAATTACAACTGAGTCAGTTCAAAATTCATATAGAGAAATATGTCGTATAACGACTTGATAACAGGCATTAATCATGTGATTAATAGGCTCGATACCTTTTCTCGACAATATATATTATATGCAAGAACATGAATTATTTTTAGAAATCATCAATCGTGATGACCCTAAACTTACCCTGGCATTTAATAAGGATGATAAATGCTGGGGTTGGTATGGCTACGATGGTATGGGTAGATATGTATTTCTTGAAATTAAGAACCAAGATGTCCTCAACTCTGCCGAGTATTACTTCGAACAGAATCTACTTCGTAAGATTAAAGATGTCTACGCTGTAGAGAATGGCTGTGAGTGCACCTTGTACGAGATTGCTTAACAGCTATTCTTCAATCAAACCCCGTTAAAACCGGAATAGCCGCCCTCATCGACTTCTATAATTCTGCGCCGAATGTAGCAATATTAAGTTGCTAGTAAATCATCCAGCCCTAACTATTTCTAGTCAGACTGGATGTGGTCTTAAGGTTCTGATTTTATCATTGCTCTAGAGCTGAGCACTGCCAATGCGCCAGTGGCAACTGCACCGCCAAGGTACTTTAATAATTGGGGATTTTTAGCAAACAATGCCACCAGCAATAAACCAGCAGCAACACCAGTGGTGCCTGCTATCACCTGGGTAGAGCTCACATTTAATCCTGTAGCCCACTTGGCAAAATGTTCACAATTACTGCTTATCACTGAATATTTCCATTTACCAATTTGAGATTTGGCGAGCGATAAGGCTACATTTACGGGGATGTTATATCTTGCTTGGATTGCGTAAGAATTCTTTCCTTGAGTAACTATATCCCACGGCTCTTCTTTCACTGTTCCGTTTCTTTCTGTGGCTGATATAAGCATTGGAATGCCTTTGTCACAAAATGAGTCCGAAACAATTGACCAGTGTTGATAAAATCCGAAGTCGCTGACAATGATATCGCCAGCTTTGAGAGTGTTATTGAACATATGTAATCACTACATTTGTTTGAATTGAAACTCTAATATAAGGGTTTCAATTCAATATTCAAGTAGAAATACTGACTTTCCTTATTATGTTTTAGTCTATTTAATTTTGTGGACACTAGATACGACTTCCACACCTTTCTCTTCTCTAGCTGAAATTGTGTAGGTAAGATATTGGTTGTAACCAAGTTCATCCCAAAAGTGCCTGCCTACTACTTTCATTTCAACACTATCTCCGCCCGGCCAAAAATACTCGTTCCCGTCGCTGTCTTTGAAGACTGGGTTTTGTGTGCCAGGTCCAATAAATCTCGAGAATGTTACTTTTATTTGACTCATAGTATTTACACATATCCTTTATTAACGGACTAACAGTTTCGTATTAAACATCTTAATGCTTACTTAGTAAATTAACTGAAGTGAACTGAGCCCAATGAAAATTGAACTAACTTGGTTAGACGTAAAATTCCTTACTCGCCCTATTCTTCTTAAAGTTCTCTGCTTGTTCGAATATCTCTTTGTAGACTTCGTCGCGGTTAACAGGTGGATACTTATGTTTTGCTAGAAGTAAGATCAGATCAGCTTTTAACTCCGCTTTAATATCTGCCCGTTTTGACCAGTCGGTGTATTTGGCTTTGTCATCTACAACTTGTTTAACTTCTTTAGCCAGCTCAATTAGCTTGTCGTGTGGATATTCAAAGTCATATTTAACAGCCAGTGATTTCAAGATGTCGTAGAAGGCTTTTTCTTCGAAGTTGATGCCTAAATCTGCATGGCTTCCCATTTCTTCTCTAATCTTATGGAAAAGGTCGATGATTTCATTTGAGAAGTCATCCAGAACATCACTGACCAACACGCTGTCTTCTTTGCGTTCATTATATTTATCAACCAAGGCTTTAAACTTCTCTGAGAAGTCGATGCCTTTTGCACGATTGGTCTTTTTAAACTCTGCGATAGCTTTGGCCAGAAGTTGCTGCAATAGTTTGATTTTGGTGTTGGGTAGCTTAATCTTTTCAATTTTCGCAAGGTAATCATCATCAAACAGGTCAACTTCGCCTTGCTTATCGCCCATCTTGAAGATTTCTTCAACTCCATCACTTTGTAGGGCATCTTTGATCATTTCCCTGACTTTATTATTCATCTGGGCTGTATCTGGTGCGTTGCCTTTAGTCAGTTTGAATACGATGGAACGTACAGCAAGGTAGAAATGGACTTTATCGCGCTCTGCATCTGTCAATAACTCGCTGCCACAACAGATGTCATAAGCGGCTTTTAGTCGTTTAACCAGGTGCATGAAGCGTTTTTCGACTTCCTGAGTGACTTGCACAAACTCTGATGCATTGTTAAGACAGTTCAGCTGCTCTACCGGCTGGCCACTGAAATAAGGCGTTGCATCAAACTTATGGAATACCTTTGAAAGTAAATCCAAGTGATCTTTGACGACCACAACCGATTGCTCAATTTCTTCAAAGTTTTGACTATCCGCTTTATTGTAGTGAGCCAGCGCCAAGTTCATTTGCTTCTTAATTCCAATATAATCGACGACAAGACCCTTTTCTTTGCCTTCGAACTTACGGTTTACCCGTGATATGGTTTGAATCAAGTTATGTCGCTGAATAGGCTTATCAATGTAAATAGTATCCAGGAAAGGAACATCAAAGCCTGTCAGCCACATATCGACCACAATAGCGATCTTGAAATTAGACTTAGGGTTCTTAAACTGGCGATCCAGTTCCTTTCTATCATCCTTGGTGCCAAGCATATCCCATAGCTCTTTCGGATCATCCTTGCCGCGAGTCATGACCATTTTGATACGCTCAATGGGCTTAATCTTTTTACGTTCTTTTTCAGTTAGCTCAGCGCCCTCTTCGCATTCTTTGATTTCGTTCCACTCCGGACGAAGGGCAATCACTTCTTTGAAGAAGTCGTAAGCAATCTGGCGATTGGCGCAGACAAACATAGCTTTGCCTTTTATGGTCGCGCCTTCTTCGACTCTTTCTTCATAATGCTCAACAAAGTCTTTTGCTAGGGCTCTTAGTCGGTCAGGATCTCCAAGGATAACGCCCATGTTTGCGGTAGCCTTTTTACTTTCCTCGATAGCGTATTCTGTCGCGCCATCATCAGCACAGGCCTGATAGTAATCCTCAATTTCTTCAAGTTTCTTATTATCTAAGAAAACCTTAGCTGCCCGTCCTTCATAAACGATTTTAACGGTAATCTCATCTTTGACGGATTCGGTCATAGTATAGCTATCGACAACATCACCGAACACATCAAGCGTTGCATCTACTGGCGTTCCAGTGAAGCCAACATAGGTAGCATTTGGCAAAGAATCATGGAGATATTTAGCAAAACCGTAGGTTTTCTTTACGCCCTTTTTTGTTACTCGTACCTTTTGGTCAAGGTTGGTTTGGCTTCGGTGCGCCTCGTCTGAGATACAGATAATATTAGTACGGTCTGATAGGAGTTGGGTATCTTCAGTGAACTTATGAATAGTGGTTAAGAATACGCCACCACTCTTGCGCCCCTGTAGTAATTCTCTAAGCTCTGCCCTGCTCTCAACACTTTTGATGTTCTGGTCACCAATGTATTTCTTTGCATTTTCAAACTGTTTACTCAACTGGTCATCAAGGTCGGTTCGGTCGGTAATTAACACAATCGTTGGGCTGTTAAAATCAACGCTCTTCATCAGCAGTCGAGTCAAAAACTGCATGGTAAAGCTTTTACCGCAGCCGGTAGCACCAAAATAAGTGCCGCCCTTGCCGTCCCCTTCTGGCTTTTGATGCAGCAAAATATTGTTATAAAGCTTAGTGGCTGCGTAATACTGGGGATAACGGCAGATAATTTTTATTTCTTGGTGGGTCTTATCGGGAAAATAAATAAAGTGACGTGTGACTTCCAATAAACGCTTTTGCTCGAATAAGCCTTGCAGCATGGTATGTAATGAACTGATGCCGTCCTGCTCTATAGTTTCATCGCCAGTAACTTTCCGCCAGGTATAGTAGAACTCATAATCACTAAATAGAGTGCCCATTCGATTATTGGCACCGTCACTTATCACACAAAAGGCATTATAGAGAAACAGTTGCGGTATAGCTCTACGGTAACGAGTCGTCAGCTGTACATAAGCATCGTGAATGGTGGCATCTTCTCGAATAGCACTTTTAAACTCAAAAACTACTATTGGTAGGCCATTGATATAGACAATAGCATCTGGAATTCTGATCTCGCCCCCAGGACCTTCAATTTCCAGCTGACTGACGATTGTGCAGATATTAGAAGATTGATAGGTTGGGGTAACCTCATCAATGTCACCGGTAACCTGATCCAGCTCAGAATCAGAAGGCTTTCTCATTTCAGCAAGACCGCTGTAGTCTATTAGTTGAATATACAAATCCTTTTGGTTGGGATCTTCGCGCTTTAACAGGAACCCATCGCTTAACCACTTGCAGAACTTCTTATTGGACTCGTATAAGTCCGAATGCGACATCAACTCAAGCTGACGAACTATGGAGTTTATTTCGTTCTCAGTAATACTCTTAGACTGATAGCGTTTTTTGAGGTAATTGACTAAATCTTCTTTAATGAGAACATCCGAAGCAGAGCGAGTAATAGACTCACCCGAAGCATAGGTATAACCCTGCTCACCCAGTAACTGGATAATAGCTTGTTCTAGTTTTGCTTCGGTGAATTTCATTAATTAGCTTCTTTTTAATATAAGAGATACAATATCCGACCCAGAATTAGCATTCACCTGAAACTGGTCAGACCTGTATTTGGTTGATCTAAGCCTAAAAGGGGAAGAGAATAGCAAGTGACGGGTAAAACCTGCTATGTGCTTGAGATGTTCCCTTCCATCGGTTGGCAAGAGTCTCGAGATTATCGACATAACAGGGGCCGTCTTTTTTTTGCCTGAAATTTCTGACTTTTCATCTATTATTCCCCAAGTAATTTGTTTCAAACTCTATCTGTTCCGCATATGAACTGTACCACTCTTCATCGCCATGCTCATATTTTCTGTAAACACCATAGCAAAAGAGATCTACAGCTTGTAGCCCGTAGCTTGCTTTAGAATCTTCATGATAAATATTCAGCGGGACACTCAAAGGTAATTTAGCCTCAAGCTGATTAGCAATATACCCATTAAAATCCTCAATCTCAGCTTTATTTTTACACTTATCAACAACAAGAGTCACAGCCGGATTAACGCAAGATAAATCAAGTTTTTCTAAAAGGAAGTTTGCTAAAAAATTGTAAAGCTTCTTCTTCCCTTGACTGTTGGTTAGGTAGTCAAAAACATTTTTCTTTGATAAAGCCACTGTATAAAGCTTCCAGTTTCTGGCTGAAACTTGATTATAAAAATATTGCCGAATGTTTAAAGCCATCTCACAGCCATGAAGCTCCTGAACCTTTCGCTTACTCTTTTTGTGATTAAGTTTATTCTTAAGCGTTCTTTTAACTGCGGTTTTAAAAGAGTCGGTAGCAGTCTTATCTTCACAAACCAGAAGTGTGATTACAAAATGATTCGATGGTTTTTTATTGGTAAAGTCAAAGCCCAAGTCACCTGATTCATCCAAAAATATGAGCATAAAATTCCCTTATTATTCTTCGATTCCTTGATAGTATTGAACCATCATTTCTTTATATGCTTCAATATCTTTTGAAAATAGTACTTCACTAGCTGAATAAACAACTTCAGTGCCATCAATAGGGATTATATAAGGTTCGTATTGTTCATCCGCCCAGTCATTAAATTCTTGGAAGTCATTATAATTAAATCGTTCTACTTCATATGGTATCAGAGAATTTTTATGCTTACGGTATACCAGTGAAGCTAAACCATCGACAGAAGATATGATGAAGTTTGAACAGTCTTCATCTATTGGGCTTTCATGATAACCATCATCCCCGTGTGACGCAGCACCATAATCATTTCTTAATTCATTAACTACATTTATGATTGAGCCTGCTAGCCGATAAATCTTATTGTTCACATCATCATCAGTGTTTAACTGTATATTATCCCTTATGCTCCTGAATAGACGAGGGAAATTATTAGGCAACTCAGCTTCACTAACTCTATCATTTAGTATTGTTTTAAAAATACTTTCCAGAAATGCTTTAGACATATCCAAACAAAGCGGGAAATCCCCTTTTATTGCAGCATCTTCTAATCGTTCCTTTTGTTCTAAGAGGTGTACGGCTTCTTTACTTACTGCGATTGCTAAAGTGCTTTGTGTTAACTTTATAGCTTCCTTACTCACCTTTATCTCCTAAATTTATTTCTCCACTAATCAGTTTTGGTAATAAACTATCTCGTATTAAAGTAAGGGCTTTTTCATTTCTAAGGTTAGTTTCAATACTGTCGTACAATCCGCTGACAAAGTTAGTAAACAAAGATATGGCGTCGGGATTTGGCACGATTAGCTTTATTGCTCTAAAAGTCTTCTTACTGATTTCTTGGAATGTTGTGCCACCAGACACCCCTTTGATCTCATCAAGGATAGAATTTAGCCACTGTATGGTATAAAAAGGGCTTAGATGATTTTCACATTTAAGGGCAATGTATCCTTGGTTTATTGCAATAGGTACTTTTGCTAAAGCAAGATACCCAACGGGTGCTCTTGAAGACATTAGTACCGTATTAATTGGGAGTAATCCTGACGATATCTTTGATAAACCCTCCTCAGTGATCTTTCTGTCTGTATCGAGAAGAACTTTTGTTGTACTAGAAGATAAGTCTTTAGGAGTAGTCCAGTGAATAGCCCCTCCTTTCCAAAAAGCCGGATTCTTAGTACTAGGGGTTCCTCCACCATAGATATCAAACTCGTCATTTGTGGTAGATACTGGCCAGCCCTCTGGGATCCAGCCCATATCATCGTGGCGTTGGAAGTCGTTGGGAAATTCTTTTCTGATGTGGTCTGGTAGTGGTTTGTAGTCGCTGGTTTGCTGTATTTGGTGGTGTTGCTGTAGTTTCGGGATTAGGTCTTCGGCGCCTTTGTTTGTTAAGTATGCTGATGATTTTTCAAGGTTGTTATCGTGTTTTTCGAGTAGGTTGTCGAATACTGGGTCGAAATCAACAAACCATGACTTGAACATGGCTTGCGCCATTTGCTCTAGAGTTTGATTGATTTTTTTGTTGAGTTCTATTTTATCGTCCAGGGACTTCAAAATATGAGCAATCTCACTTTGAGTTTTCTCTGGTGGTAAAGTTATCTTTAACCGAGAAATCATTTCGTTATTCAAGCTGGCACGAGTTGACATAGTAGAAAATGCTAGCATTTCTTGCCTGAACATAGGGCTACGTAAATAATACCCAATAAACTCTGGAATTATTTTTTTATTGGTCTTAGGTCTTAGGCGTTTTGTAAATCCATTAAATGTTGCTTTTTCATAGTCTTTAAGAGAGACGCTACTCATACCTAGCTCGTGCATGGTTTCACTAGTGCGAGTTAAGAATACATCTCCTCTTTTAATAGAACACTTACTCTGTTCCTTTTTACTTGATTGAACCAGCTGCTTTAGTTCATTAGGCACAAAGAAGTTATTAAATACATCCTTAAATGAAAGAAATGGATATCCGCTACCAAAGTCTTTGGCTGGTTTTGAAAGTCCAGAACTGACTTCATATAAATCGGCTAATGAAAATTCTTCCCACTCACTCACCATAACCCAACGCCTCCAGATTCTTTCGAATGGTTTTGTCCAGTTCTTCCGCCTCTTTCATCTGTTGATATAGGGTTTGGCTTAGCTCCTTCATTTTGACTTCGAAGGGTATGCCATCGTCTTCTACCTCTGCTGCACCGACATAGCGGCCAGGGGTTAGTACATAATCATTTTTAGCGATTTCTTCGAGTGTGACTGATTTGCAAAAGCCTGCTTCGTCCTCGTATGCACCATCTTTCTTTTCACCTCGCCAAGCATGGTAGGTTCGTGCGATTTTTGCTAAGTCGTCAGTGGTTAGTTCTTTATGAACACGGCTGATCATGGAGCCCATATTTCGGGCATCAATGAATAGAGTTTCACCTTGGCGATTTCTAAAGGGTTCGCGAGCATCGCGAAAATGCTGTTCAGTTTTGTCTTTTGTCAGAAACCATAAGCAGACTGGGATTTGGGTTGTGTAGAAGAGTTGGCCGGGTAAAGCAATCATGCAGTCAACTAGATCATTCTCTATAATTTTCTTGCGGATTTCGCCTTCACCACTGGTGTTGGAGCTCATGGACCCATTGGCCAGAACAAAACCTGCAGTGCCGTTTTCACTGAGCTTGCTGATCATGTGCATGATCCAAGCGTAGTTAGCGTTATTAACGGGGGGAACTTCATAACCTGCCCATCGTGGATCATCGGTAAGTTCATTAGGCGCGCGCCATTGCTTTTGGTTAAACGGCGGGTTGGCCATGATGAAGTCTGCTTTTAAATCAGGGTGTTGATCCTTAAAGAAAGTATCTGCGGCCACATCACCAAGGTTAGACGCAATGCCACGAATGGCCAGGTTCATCTTGGCAAGTTTATAAGTAGCGCTTGTATACTCTTGACCATAAATTGAAATGTCTTTCTGACTTCCTTTATGGTTGTTAACAAACTTGATAGACTGGACGAACATTCCGCCCGAACCACAGCATGGGTCGTATATTTTGCCTTTATATGGCTCAATCATTTCGGCTATCAGGGAAACCACCGATTTCGGGGTATAGAACTCTCCCCCACCCTTACCTTCATTGGCTGCAAACTTACTCAGGAAATACTCATAGACACGGCCTACGACGTCCTCTTCAGACATATCGCAATCGTTAGCAATAGTATCAATGTTATTGATGGTATCGACTAGAGCGGCAAGCTTGCTCACATCAAGGTTCAAACGAGAGAAATAGTTGTCTGGCAATGCACCTTTTAGTGATGCATTGCTTTTCTCACAGGCGCTAAGGGCGGTATCGATTCTCAGAGCAATATCGTCCTGCTTGGCATATTTCAGGATTTCAGTCCAGCGAGCCTCTTCTGGAAGATAAAAGACATTGTCTTTAGTGTAGAACACAACTTCATCTACGAAGTCGCCATGACCCGCTTCAATTAGCTTCTGCTTATGCGCCTCGAACTTATCACTGATGAATTTAAGGAAGATAAGACTTAGAACGATATGCTTATATTCAGAGCTTTCAACACTGCCGCGGAGTTTATTGGCACTATCCCACAATGCTTCCTCGAACCCTTTCTGTTGTACCTTTTTAGTCTTTTTCGCTGCTTGTTTAGCCATTGTAATTGTTAGATTCCCAGTAGAATTATTATGGATTGCTTATTATTAGATATTAGGTATAGCCATCACATACAGACAGCTTATGTATCAATTTGTAACCCGACTCTGAATAGTAGCCTTAAATGTGACAGCCTTCAACATTTGCGGTAATGCATATCTGCATTATTTCCTATTAAAGTTTTAGAGCCTGTCTCGATATTCTTCAAAAACTTTTCTATAACTTTCCTTAAAGCCTAAGTCCATGTACCCCTGCTCTTCCAGCTTAAAGTAGTAGCTAATGGCCTGGTGAATACCAAAGTTGTTATCTTCAGGATCTACTCCTTTAAGATAGGCCTTGGGGTCAGTAACCATGTCTTCGACGAACCATCGGTGGCCTCCAGGGAGAAACCCTTGATTTGTATAGGGTATGAACTGACTACCTTCTGTAAATCTATTCACTTCTTTTGAAGGTAGGAAGTATCCGCATGGCGATATGTCATTTTTGTAGCATAATCCGATGCATGCGGTTAAGTAGGCTCTAGTTTTCCAATAACTGGCACTATCAAATTTAACAAAATCATATCGGTATATGTATTTATCTCCAATCTCCTTTATAAAACTTTCAAAAATCAACAGAACGCTATCATCTCGGTATGGTTTTTCTGGAGATAGGACATACACCCTTTCCACTTTAGTCATCCTTTGTTTAATACTGTTAATATATTTCTCAAAGTCGGGTACATTCTTATAAAACCCCTTAACCTCATAAATAGTCTCAGAATCACCATCCAGCCACTCTCTTTTAACCCCAAACATGCCACACGCCTTTTCCAGCACCTCTTCAGTCAGCTTCTCAAGCAGCCGCTCATTAGAGTGCAAATCTAGCAGCTCAATACCACCTTCGAAAAATCGTGGGATCTGATTTTGGTGAACACCATGGCTTTTAAACAATTCAAGGAACCGCTTTATAATAACCGGTTGGGTATTTGATTCTTTTTTGCCAAAGAACTTTTTTTTGATTCTATCCAGAATAGAAAGTCCGGCAGATATTTCTCCAAGCATGTATGTCGTGCTCAATTAATAATCATGCTTTGAATATATAACAAGGCCTCTGATCTTGTAATAGCTACCAAAGGTTTTTTTATATTTTTATAATTAGCGAATTTCTAACAATCAAAGGTTGTTAGTCGATCAATATGATACGGCTGTTGTCCTGATTGATATCGTCTGAACGGCATTTTGGGCAGCGAGGACGCGCTTGAAGTGAATAGTTTCCGCCACAAGAACACAAGCCTGTAGCTGCTGTCGTAAGCTTGGGTTCCTTTTCTGTCAGTTCAGACTCCCACTTGTAGTCGAAACTATGATAGCCCGACAGTTCCACCGGCAACTCATCAGGAGCTAACAGCTTTTCCTGTCCACAGTCCTCACAATGAGCAACATGGCCAGCCATGATTGGACCTTGGGTGAACTCGAATTCATGCTTACAGCTGTTGCACTGATATTGATAAAGCTTGCCCATAAATGCTCCAAATGGCCTGAAGGAGATAGAATTATTGAGCTTTGCTAGTAAGTTCTGACCAGTCTACTTTATCGGAGATTATTAATTTGCCCTGGCCAAAGCGCTCTACATAATAAAAATATTTGTAGTTCCTATAGCCACTACCAATCACCTTCACTTCCCAACGGTGCTCAGCAAAAAGGTCGTACGCGACTTTTTTCCTATTCCTTACGTCGAAGCCGAGCCCCGGTGGCATCCCCGCCTTATGCAGAGAAACCTCGATGTCTTCTTTTAGTGAATCAGATGGATGCAAGTACCTATCGTGTGGAGGATACAAAAAAGAGACCACAAGAGTACCTATAAAACTAAAGAAAAGTAGTGAGAAAAAATGTTTTCTCTTCTTATTGAAAAGTAGAAATATGAGTGGAATTAATATCGCCAAGCAAATGCCGAGCGATATTAATATGTAAATAAGCTGGTTATAAACTATACCGAGGCCCCAACTGTAAGGCGCGACAATATAGAAGACACCGGCTCCAACGAGCAATGCGAGGAATGCCTGTATTACAAAGTCCTTAATCAAGATGAGTTCTCAATTATTCTTGCGCCACCTTGGTCAGTGGAAGTGGTGGATAATAAAAAACCAACTCTTCCATACAGTAACAACATCGATTGCTATTCGCTGAACTAGGCCATAGCAGCTAGCTGATCATAATTCACATACAGCCATAAGGCGCAACGCGTAACTGTCAGCCGCATCACGAACCCAAGACTCATTGACAACAAATAACCACCAAAACAACATGCTCATAGAAAATACAACTGCCGCATACTCCAAAGCATGTTTTTTTATATCAATATATTCAGTGCTAGGATATAAATTCAAAAATATTAATAAAATTGAAAGAGATGAAAATAATATACCAGACCATTTTATTCCAAGACAGTTTCTTCTAAATCCGTATGATATGTTTTCTTTAAATAATAATCGGTAAGTTTCTGTATCTCTAGTTTTTTCGAGCAACCACCTTATGGCCGAATCATAATACTCATTTGCCTTATCTGGATTGTTCTTTTCATCTGCCTTAGTCGGTGATTGCCAGTGGGTGATGTTTTTCGACAAATACTTGTGATATCTGTTTTTTGTATGCTGATCCAATGTGCTATCACTATGTCGCAATATGATAGTTGTAGGCTTCCCTCCCCATAAGGCGTATAGCCGTTTTTCAGTTTCCCTGCCTTTGTGTCTTGAGTAATGCGCTAATAAAGTAATAAAGCCACATGCTACTATAGTGCTCAGCAACGTAGCCACAAGATTGTAGAGAGATGGAATAACAATGTATGAAGTTACAATAAGAGGTAACAATGCCAGGAGTGATGGCTTAACTCGTGCCCCCAAGCTATATTTGTCGAAAATATTAGACAACATTCATGTTTCTACCATATTTGTTAAAGCTATTTAAATAGTAGCTTCGAGCAGTTACTGGTATATAAAGTAGATTTATTCAAAATCTATTTCGCTACCCTTCCCATCAATATAAAAAGCAAATGACATATCAGAAACAATCAGCATTAATGCAGGCAACCCATCTTCTTTTAAAGCTGTATTCAAAAAACTAAGCTGATGAATGTCGGCTTGACTTTGTTGCGGTGATAAACCTCTGGGATGAGAATGCCATTCCCCAACATATGTCACTACACCTCCAGTTCGTTCAAGGCTGTTGTTCAACAATTCATTTGACTGATATTCTCCCCTTTTAAAGCTAGTAGGTGTTGAATCACTTTTTTCAGGAGCACTACAAGCTTTCACCAATGTAATAGTTTTGGCCTTTTGATCTACTATACCAAATAAAACCCCACCTGTTTCATTAGGAAGCGCTTCATCCCGAAACATTTTTGTCTCACTTAAAAAACCATCATCCCAACTGACCTCCCAACCTGAAATCACAGTAGATTTTGCAGGAAATACAGCTATGTCATAAGGTGTAACACCGCTAAGATCATCCTGATACTCCCAAATGCATATTTTAGCTGAGCTATTTGAAACGCTTTTTCTTATTTGTCTGGATAAAATTGCAGCATGAAGGTGAATTAACTCATCTGATATGGCAGCAGTCGCCTCCCGGCATCCAGCTCCAACCCAAAACTTTCCCAAATGTCCAGTAAGGTGCCGCGCTCCCCATCCGCTATTTAATATAGCTCTATAATATTGCGCCTCTAGACTATTACACCGAATGCTTCTTTCTTTATCCTCTAATAAAAGTACCGCAGACATTCCCGAGGGAGTAATAAACACATTTGCAGTTCTAGGAAAACTGTCTCGTTTAGAGATTTCTCTTGGCACATACAAAGTTGTCGTCGTATCGACAAGGAGTTCAGACTCTTCAACTCTGCTTACTACTTGGGGGGCATCCGAAACGACACTACCAACAAGATGTTTTGTGGAATTATGACTATCCAATTCATGTATATTAGCAACAATAGAATCCACTACCATCGACTTTGGAAAACCCACGTTATTGCGTGATGTGATATGACGAGTGATATTATGGGGTTTGAGTATATCATCGTCTATGTACGTCCACTCCCCCCAACATTCGCGCCCCCATATTTTTGCAATCATTCCACCTAGAGCTCCTACACCCGCAATAATTCCATTAGGACCTAAGTCATCTCTAGATATCCCTGAATACTGTCTAATATCCTCAGGAGTCGGATAAGAGTATACACTTATAGGAAAAATAGGGATATTCTCCCATTCATCACCGTCGGATGTTCCTAGCACGTCTCTATACCACTTGTTTTGTTTGGGTGCTTTAAACAAAACGCTTAGCTTTTCACCCAGCATTGCGTAAGGCAAGTCAACCATAAAGCCCTGTATTTCAACTTTTTCAACGACATTGTTACGAATTCTCGGCACCGCTATCAACAAGAGTATAAATTCTTTTACCTGATTATTTACACTAACCCCATCTTCAGTAACTTGCGCCAGAATAGCACTCTTTAACTGCTCTACAACCCCTCTCCCCTTTTTTTTAAGGAGCGTTTGGAGCTGACCCAATGTATACGGATATTCCTCCACAGGGCCATTTTCGACAGGTTCCAAAACAACTGGAACTGTCACACAAGAAGGTTTGTTGCTTATATTTTTATCCGCATAACTACCAATTAATGTTGTTAGATTATTACTCTCAACCATGGTAAAAGAGAGGCAATTCTGTTTAACTACTTTATCACTGAAATAATTATTAGGTAGGACTACACTGTAAGGGCTTGAAAAAAAAATTTGCTCTATAGGTTGATCTTTGTCATGAATTCTTCCGTTTGCCGTCTCCCTGAGCCACCAGAAAACTCGCTTTATAAATAACTCTGGGGTCCAGGACCTTTCGACAGAGGACCAGGGTTCTATATACAAACATAAGGATCGGGGTTCATTTTCCAAAACGTGATTTTGATGGATCGTTACTGGAAAATCTTTTCTTAGCGCCCTAACTTCCCAAATAAAATCTTTATCAGGAGTATATGTTATAGACAACCGCTCCATTCGATGTATACCAGCTTGATTATCTACATCAAAAGTACCGTCAGCAAACTCCGCTATTATTGACTGCGTATTGTTATCTGAATTAGATTTTAATTCGAGTACTACACATGAAGAATTATCCAAACAAGCCTGATAAACACTCTGAACAACAGGATCTAACTGATCAGCCGTGATGAGTTGACCACCCCAATCAAAGAAATCTACTTGCATGCGCCAGCTCTTGGAGGCGAACATGACAAAACTGATGCTGCTGCTGAACTTGCAACAGTAATTTTAAAGCCACTGGTAGTTACCTCAAAGTCTAGCGGCTTAGGGTTGAATTTGTTCGGCTCTTCCCCTGTGCATTTAAAGATCCCCGACACCCCTAATATTTCACGATATTCTCGCTTTGCACGTATACAAGGAGGGTCAATCTTATCGTCAAGGATTGGTTTGCTGCTTGAAACTATAAATGCCCCGTAGTTAGCATTTGAAAGAGCTTTCCGAGCTTTGGGTGAAACTGTTGCCTCTTCACCATTATCAGACCAACTATCATGCGAAAGGCTCCGCCAAGAGCAATGATGTGGAGCCAAAAGTAGGTCATAAGCTAAATCTTCAGAGCTATAATTAGCAGCTACCCTCTCCCAAATTGTTACATCTGCATCTCCACCACAAAGAAATGTACTAATGGCGTTCCCATGCATGTTGCCTTTAATCTTAAAGCTGATTATGACGCTTGAGTTGTTTTTAGATAGAATAGCTTCGGATTCATCGTCTTGTTTAGTAAAAGGAGCAATTAAGGTTGAGTTCAGATATGCGGTAGCTGTTTTATTGACACCATTAAATACTTGCCCATTACGGATTAAAATTGGTTGTAACTCATCTGTTTTACCATTTTCGTCTTCACCGAGAATCAAAAGCCTATCACCATCCCTAACATTGAAGTTTGATTTCTTATTAATTTCAACTCTACGCTTTGCTTCTGAGTTAAAAGCTTTAGCATCATCGCAAAGAACATGGTTTTTTGAAGCACGTCTAAATACCATCGGAGATGACCACATCTCACGAATGATAATCCTCTTTTCATTTTGAGGCTTAAAATCATCAGGGTAATCATCAATTGGCCCCAACCAGAAATGAGTGCGCAAGCCTAAGCAATGATCTTTATCTGGATGTGTTAAAAGCATTGCGTCTACATAGGGCCTGTTGTTGTCATCGTTATTAATTCTATCTCTAAGATACTTGCCAACATCAGGCGTGAAGTCCTTTGAATCATCAGCTGCTGTCCTAATATTGCAGTCGATTAAGAGGCTTGTTCCTTTTTCATCAGCAAGCTTGATTAATGTCATATCTCCATTATCTACAGGGAAAAATGTGATTGTAGCTGTCATAGTCTAATTACCTCCAGCTCTATAAAAATAAGTTTCTTATGTTATTAGGCTTATAGAACCTTAGCAGGCAACATAAGATGGTGTGCGGGAACTAACTTACTGAAAGAGTAGATGGGACTGGAGATGGGAGATACGTTATCTCGAGCTTATTTCAAACAAAACTTCAGATTCTGTAGAACTAACCGCTTCCTATGACTCACCGGCAACTACTAAATATTATTAGTGATTACTGGTTATCATTAATCGCACCATACCTCATCAAAATGATGATGTCAATTAAAAGTATATAGTATATATTTTGTATATTAGTCTACAGGGCGCTTTTTAAAAGGAGAAAATATGTTTGTACCCGCATCCAACCTTGACCTTGGTGAATATTCGGTTAATCAACTAGAGAGACTTGCTTTTATTGAGTACTCGGCATACTTTCTTGGTGAGGTCGGCAGGAAGATTCTTCAAGACAGGTTCGGTATAAAAGAGGCTGCAGCATCAAGGGATCTAACTCTTTATAATGATATCGCTCCAGGTAACATCACATACAATCCTAGATTACGCTTTTATGAACCTAGCTCCAGTTTTAAATGTGTTTTTAAGTATTCAACCGATCGATTACTTTCAACTATGGCAGAAGGCTATGGTGATGGTGTTAAAAACGATAATAACTCCCCCATCACATGTGAAGCTCCTAGGCTTAGTCAACCCGATCAGAGGGTATTGTCATTTGTTACCAGAAGTTTAAATTTACAAAAACCATTAGAAATCACGTACCGCTCGCTAACAAGTGGTGAAACACGACGTGAGATTATCCCCCATGCTTTAGTAGATAACGCACTAAGGTGGCACGTTAGAGCGTATGATCGAAGAAGGGACCGCTTTACGGATTTTGTTATAAATAGAATTTCAGAGCCAAGTTTTAGCCAAAGCACAGATATTAAAGAACATGAAACACAGAAATTTGATAAGCAATGGAATACTGAAGTCACTTTGGAGCTCGTGCCGCACCCTAGAGTAAGTCATAAAGAGACAATTGAAAAAGATTATTGCATGAAGCAAGGAGTACTAAAAAAGCGAGTCCGAGCTGCATTAGCTGGTTATGTACTAAGACGCTGGAATGTGGATTGCTCATCAAATCACGAGTTAGAAGGCGAAGAATATCATTTGCACTGTCAAAATATAGAAACGCTGAAAAAACTTAGTGAGCTGGAAATATCTACCTTAACCCTCGCTCCAGGTTTTAAGAAGGACTGATATTACCCCTTAATAATGATAATTGTTTGCTCCAAATGATCTGAAAGGAAAGAATGGTTACTGAGGCTTTCTATTATTAAGTTCGGACCAATTTACTTCCTCTGAAATGATTAGTACACCGTGGCCAAAGCGCTCAATGTAGGTGAGCGTTTTGTGCTTTAGCGGATCATTGCCTGAAATCCTAACGGTCCATTTATGCTCGGCAAAAAAATCAAAAAGCTGCTTGGTTCTGTAGCCTACCCTTATTCTTAAATCTGCAGGCATGTCCGTTTTTTTATGCAAAGATGCCTTGATGTCTTCACGAATAGAGTCTGATGGCAGTGTTAACCTCTTACTTGAAGGGTATAGAAAAACCATTAACACTATGCCGATAAAACTAAACAGAAACGTGGAAACCAGGTGTTTTTGCTTCTTTTTAAAGAAGAAAAGGATGGATGGAATTAAGATGGCCTGGCTAATAGCAAGAGATAGAGCGGCATAGATAGGCTCTTGTATAAAGATCCCGAGTCCCCAGCTATGAGGCGCTGTGATATAGAACACACCAGCTCCGACGAGCAGTGCAAGACATGCCTGTATGGCAAAATCCTTAGTCATAATCTTCCTCAATCGCACCAGCCTCACGATACTGAGTTAAACTGGCGGTTAATGAAAAGCAACCCCTTCCATAAAGTGACTACCATCAACCGTAAGCACATTGGTGTAGATCTCGGTGCTTTTCACCGAGCTGTGACCTAACATCTGGCTGATCACTTTCAAGGGTCGTCCATGTAATACTAAATGAATCGCAAAGCTGTGTCGAAAGGTATGACTGTAAGCACCGCATCAAACTGACCACCCCTACCGGCATGTCCTGACCAGGCCGCTTGCCAAAACTGACCAGAAAAACTCTACATAAAGTGCACCGAAGGACCCTTTTAATTCGCAATGGATTAATCTGGGAATGTATGTTGCTGCCAACTTACCGGAAGTGGACAGTCGCTACTGCACGATGACATAATTGTTTAATGCAGTCTTTATTACTATAGTTAACTGATTTAAACAGGAGGATGACATGCCCACGCTAGTATTAACAAAAGTTGGAAACTCTGTTGGTCTGGTGATCCCTGAGGATCTGCTTCTGGCTTTAAACCTTGAAATTGGCTCTAAAGTTGATGTTACTCAGGTTGGTAATTCACTCGTAGTCAAACCTACGAAAAAGCTGGAAAACCTTCATGATCTGGTAAAGGATATGAAGAGAGAGCAACAACACGAAGAAACGTTTGCTGATAAACCGATAGGCAAAGAAATCATTTAGTTCGCACAGATTCCAGTAATCGTAAAATTTCTAGCTTCAATATATAGGCCGGGAAATTGTCATATATCAACAATCCTGATATACGCTGTTTCCATTTGTGCCGTCCACAGAGAATGACAACAAGCCGATAAATGCACCCCAGGTAAAATCAACTAGAGTTGTTGAAACCTAGCAATCAATTGCTCTCGCAGAGGTTGAATCTCGTAACTGAGTCTACCTAGTCCCTCAAAGCGTTTCGGATCCCTCTCCATCTCTTCCTTGGTTTCCCAATAGGATTTCTTTTGCCGGCGTATATAATGAAACCACAAGGGGGCATGTGGATCCTCAATCAGTGCTTCGCGCAAACTCAGCAACGTTTCCTGAGAAATGGATGTTTTAAGCTCACTGATGGGATTGCCGTCCAACTTGACTAGGTCTCGGATCAGCGCAAACAAAACCAGATCGGCAAATCGGTAACGACGCGGTTTAGCAGCTGAAGGATCGTACAACTCATGCCAATGATCAAAATTAGATTTTGAAATATCCAATAATGTGACCGCAAAACGGCGGGGAATGTGAGCCATGGAGCCTTTACCTTCAAATACAAAAAAAGCCATCAACTTTCAGATATTCGTCTGAAAATTTCCGATGTACGAAGATTAAGCATGAGACAAGTTTGCGGGTAAACTTTTTAAGTAAAGGGAGTGATGCACTCCATATCCTCAGTGAGAGGTCGATACCCTCTTCTGAGGGGGCTCCAAAATGGTCGAACAAAATGCTTGATCTTCGAAACCCGCACCAACAGACTACCAAAATCGGATTTAAAAAGAAATGCGATTTTTACCAGTGTGGCATGTTGAAATATAACGGTGTGGCCGACTTTCACTCCTACCACGAACTCCTGCATGCCCTTTTGTTAGAGTCCGATCCCGATGTCACGCGTTTTGTACCTCAGCCGTTTCGCTTGCCCTGGAGGCAAAACGGTTACGTCCCCGACTGTTATATTGCCAGAGGCTCTCAACGTCTTATTGTCGAAATAAAACCTGAAGGAAAGTTTCCCAAAGAAAGAGGTGAATGGGTCAGTCGTTTCTGTCGACCTCATGGGATCGACTATTTAGAAATTACTAATGAGTTCCTAATGGCTCGAGAAGTTAAAGCTCGTAACTGGTTCTGGATAGTCAGCTACCTGCGAGCCTGGAAGGACTTTGACAGCACAAACCAAATCAAACAACTTTATGAGCAGCTCGTCGATGCTGATGCTATTGAATTAGGTTCACTTATTCCGTACTACAAAGATAAAGAACAAACATTGGATCTTCTGGCCTTATTTCGAATGGCTCATCGGGGACAATGTGAGCTTGAGTTAAACTATTCGAGCTTGAATCCAGATACTATTGTGAGGTTGGTTAATGCTTCGTAAACATCAAGAGTGGCTAACGACTCACCCAGAGTACCGTGATTTAGATCAATGGCCAACGATTGACTTAAGCCTCATTGATCCACAGTATCATGCCCAGGTAAGGCGCAATCTGGCCGTAATGGGTGCGTATCTGGACGGGGGATCCATTAATGACATTGCGCAAACATTCAACCTGTCTCAACAGGCCGTGTATGCGTTAACGCATAATGCACTTGATTCCTCTCTAAAGTCGCAACCTCAACTGTCGAAAGCTTTGATACCCTACCAGGTCAGAAAGCCACATCGGCGCACGAAACGGTTACCCTCTCTGACTACCCCCTCTGGTTCTGCTTGTTCATTTGGTTTTGTTATGCAGTCTGTTGAAGGTTTGGAAAGCTTTTTACTCAAAAAAATTAAAGCTAAGCTTCAGCATAAAGAAAATTGCGATAATTATACAATTACAACCTTGCATCAAGACTATTTACAGTATTTGCGAGATCATCAATGGCCCGTGGATCAATATCCTTTCACGGTAATCTCCCTAGGGTATCAATCATTTCGATCTTGGTTAATCGAAAAAGAAAATGAATTGCAGGCTTTTGTCTATCCGAAGAGAATCATACAGCCAAAAATCTTGGTTGAGTATTTGTTAGAGGAACTTCAGCTAGATGAGCAATTGACTGATGCTATGAGTAAAGTGTGGATCGAGTACGATGGACAATTCTATTCGGTTCGCTTAGCACGTTGCAGTCTAATCTTGATGATTGACAAACGCTCCGAGTTAATTGTTAGTCACTATTTAGTCGTCGATAGATTCTATGATCAAGATGATATCCTGCATATGCTACAACAACTTGTTTATCCGGAAGATAAGGAGCAGATCTATACCAACAATGAGCAGCAGTCTTTAACTGTCGAGCAGAAGGATTTGATTGATGCACTGCCACGAATTCAGGTGGGACAAGTAGCTTTGGATAATGCGCTGGCGCATTTAGCTGATAGTGTTCGTCAACTTATCGTCAATGAATGGGGCGCCGTACAAAACTTTGGATTAGTTAAAGTGCCAAAGCGACGTAACCTTATAGAATATGCGTTTAATCGACTGAACAACCCCGTTCACAGACTTCCATCAACGACCGGCTCACATATTTATGACCCAAAGCGAGAGCCAGCACATCATGCTAAAAAGGCACCTCGAATACAGTTAAAAGAGCTGGAGGCCATGATTACTCTAGTGATTGCCGAAACAAATCTGAAAGCCAGAAGTAATTTAGGCTGCAGTCCACTTGAGAAAGCGACTCAGCTTTTTCAAGAAGGAGCTTATTGGTTCCGCCCCGCGCCACCCCCTAAACGATTTGGGTACAGTACAAGGTCAAGAATCGTAACCCTTCATGTCAATACCGCAGAAAAGAGGCGACCTTACTACAATTTCGATCGTGTTCGGTACACATTACAAAATATGGAGATAACATTGAACCACTCAATAAAGGTGAGAGTTTGGTATGATTCAAGAGACATTCGGAAAATGGAAGTCGCTACGCTCGATGGAGATAATATCGGCATTGGTTTAGCGGCTATATCTTGGCAACGTCACCCTCATTCCCGCAAAACCCGCCGCCGCACTTTAAAACATACCAAGGATTCCAACAGGTACAGAACCGACCCACTCGGGGCTTACGTTAATAAAATAGTTAAGCATCGTGACTCCCCTAAATATGCCCTGGAGATGGTTCGGGTTAACCGTGAAATGAATTTCAACTCCAGTCCTGAGGAACAAGAAAGTGGCATAAATGAGACACAAAGTGGTTCATCCAATAAGCGCAATAAATTTAGTTGGAGTAGTAGTCATGTCTAAACTGGGTACCAGCTTCTACGATCATCCTATCTTTACTCCCCAAGCATTCCGAGTTCCCACGCGAGCTGAGAAGATTCTTCTCGATCAATTACATGATCATCTTTGGACAGGAAAACCAGGAGCTTTTTTTCATGGGCCACCAAGGATCGGAAAGACCACGGCTTTTTTGAATGTAAGAGATAGTATACAGGCACGCTCAGGTGTTCATTTGCCGGCCTTATATACGTCCATGCCTCCACGTGATAAAAATACCATACGTGAGGTTCATTATAAGTGTCTGACGCATACTGGATTATCATTCAATCGACGGGCAACATGTAATGAGTTAGCCAATACGTTAGTTGCACATTTGATAGAGTTAAGCCATTTAACTGAACATAAAACAGTCATCTTAATTGTTGATGAAATACAGAGACTAACACCCAAGCAAATAGAAGTGTTCTCAGAATTATACGACACTCTATATGAACATAATTTACGATTATGTGTGTTTATGGTCGGGAATAGTTCAAGTTCCCACTTATTGTTATCTGACCTTGAACTTAATTGTAATGAGTCCATTCGAGGTCGCTTTTTTACCGAGCAGCATAAATTTAAAGGGATACATTCAAAGCAAGATGTTGAGTTTATTCTAAAACAGTACGATAAATTACGGTATCCGGAAGAAACAGGTCCAACTTATACGGAGTTTTTCTCTGAAAAAGAATTCAACAATGGATTTCGTTTAGCTCAGCTGTCTTCCATTATCTGGGATACGTTTAATACTTATCGCAAGCAACTGAAAATATCATCTTGGCCGGCGCAATACTTTTTCAGCGCGCTTAACCTGTTATTACCCGATTACTTATATAAATACGGTGCAAAAAATTTTGAGTCAGATATGATTTCTGCATGCATTGAAGCTTCAGGATTACTTCATGCGCCCTATCAGTGATACCGTTATCAATACTGGGTATTGGTTAAGCCAGCCTTTAGAATCCTGGTACTCAGTAATGATACGTCTATTTCATTGCAATCCGAGCTTGACATTTTATGGCTGGAAAATGTTTTTAAACGATAACAAGGCATGCTCTACAGAAAAGATGTTCGACCTACTAAAGGACCTCTATCTTAAGCAAGCGGAGATTTTGCCTGAACACAAACAGGAGCTTGAAAGGCATTCTCATCAAATCCCAAATGGTAAACTTAAACTCTGCCAAGAATGCGGTAACGCTGGGTACCACTCTTACCTATTTCAGTTCCCTTGGCTTCATACCTGCCCGTTACACTCAAAACCGCTTGAGTCATTGTGCATAGAGTGTAATCGGCCATGGGGAAACTGCGAAGAATTTTTTAAGCATCACTGTCAGGCATGTGGTTTGAAACCTCTTGATGAGTATTTGGTCTTGCAATATAACTTAGGGAGACAGGATTTCACTGGTCTTCTTACATTATCGGAACAGGTAGACAAGTTGGCAAAATCATCAGTTCTTTGGTTTTGCTGGGATCAATACGAAGATCTTGTCTTTACAAGAGAAAATAAAGTGAATATGAGACCATCGGATGAAGATTTTGCATCAGTGATGTTACACCTTTATCCGAAGGCTACCATCGCCCTTGAACCTTATTTAACCTATCAGGCCACGACTCATAAACAATGGTTGGTAAAGTCCACCCAGTGGCAGCCATCAGATATATATGAGGATTGCACGAATAGGTACACTAGGACCCTAAGCCATAATCATTTATGCCCTGAAATTTACGGGCATATTATCCAATTACCTCAACAGATGGTTCTAGCTAGACAGAAGGCGATAAAACGAGTTCATGAGTTATTGAGTGAAATCCACCCTAAAACACACTCACTTCATAGGTCTGATATATCTTCCATAATGTCTATCGAGAGTGACTGCCCTCTTTGCATTGCATTTAGTTGTTGGTACTCCATCCTGTTGGTTGATAATCATAGCTGGTATATACCACCTGATGACCCTGAACAAAATTTCTTATACTTTGATGGTATTAAGAATTATCCGAAGACTCCAACACCCTGCAAATACCTTGCTACTGAGGAGAGCTATTACGAAACACCTATAGACTTCCAAGCGTTCATGTATGAAATAGATTTGTTGCAATGCTTTCTTCAAGTTTATGAGTATATTGCCACTTCCTACGTTCAGGTTATCAAGTCTTACCCGAGAACGGTTTATATTGCTGACCTTGAAAACTACTTAACGCACGTTAAACCAAGCCAAGATGGTCAAGCATACTTTCAATTACACAATCATTGTTTGGATGGCTACTTTCCTAATAGCTATCTGCCGGAGTCATTTACTCTAAAAAAGTTTCCAGAAATCATAGAAATGCTAAAGAAAAATAATCCACACTTTTTTTACATGAATAAAGAGCTCTATCGAGATGGACTCACTTCTGTTCAATACCAAATGCTTGATTTATTATTTGTACATAATCAATTTAGAAATCACTATGTGGCATACTCACATTTTTTGGAATCGAACTTTGAAAAGATACGAGCATTTTTGTCAAGGAAGGGCAAAATAACGAATACCTGTTAGACGAGTTGATAAGTTATCTAATAATGCTCTGAGAACCAACTTATAATGATCTGAAAGTAAGAGTTGAGATTAACTGTAATCCTTCCATAAAACTGTAGCAGTTATAAGCAGAAAATTTCGTTACACTACACGTAGAGCAGTTTTGTTTGTTGCTGATACCCACTATCGATTATTTTCTTCGATTTCCTTGGGAACGGTTATTTTATATTTCGGCACATATACACCATTTTTAACGATACTACGTTTACCATGCCCTAAATCCAGCTCATCTATTTTTATATAATCAAACCAGGCATGACCAGCTTTTTCAGCCATATACAAGAATAAACGCTTCGCTTTTACTGAGGTGCAATTCATTAGTAACTTGTTTACGTTAGCTGGCCTTAAATTATTCAATCCCTCCATTAGTTCATACACTTCTAATAAAGGCTGCTTCTGGGGAGCCTGATATAAACACTCAAGTATAGCTCTAGCTGGACTAGAGACTTTCACTTTAAACCCTTTATGCTCAAAGTCTATCAGGCCTAAATCTGAAGGGAGAAATGAAGAAAGCGTGGTTTTTAGCTCTAATCCCCAATCGTATTTTCTAAACCAGCTAGGTAGGTTTTCATGTTCACTTCCAAAGAGTTGGGCACGTTTGGCAGAGACTTCTAAATAATGAGATTTGCCTTGAAGTGATAAGGCCGTCTTCCCTCCAGGGTGAACAGACAGGCCAAGCTGTGATTGCAATGCGTATACTCCAGCAAGATAGTCTACTTTCTTACCATGGCGTACTAGTGCGCCAGTGCCTATGGAGTCAAACCATTTGCTTTTTCTATAGCGCTTTTGCAAATCGTAGCTATAACCCTCTTTAGCAAGCCAAGAGGATGTCAAAACAACATCTTCTGGCTGACTACGAAGAAGCCGGTTTAATTTTGAATCATTTAAGGTACTCATGGTACCTATAATAGCACTTATTTAAACTTTTCCAACCCCTGTGGCCTAGTCAGGAGATTATGGTATAGGTGGTCAACTGATACTGGCAGGGAGCTTGTTTGGCGGCGGTGGGTATAACACGAATTCTTCTGGGAAACTTTAAAGCTGTTATTTGAATTGTATCGTGCCAACCAGGACCTTGTTCTTTGCTTGCCCAATATTCTGACTCTTCCCAATCACATACACAGTCATGAGATTCCAAATAAATTCTCAAGACTTCTTTGATAATTTTTCCCTTTTTTTAGCAACGAGAGCTTGGATTTCTTGCTGGTTCATGGAGCACCTAACACAGCCCATAAGCGATTTAAGAGAGTGAATTTGATGATCTTGTTAGATTGCATTTATGACGCCATCTTTTTGTAACCATGAAACTGCTAGCCCACATATTGAACAAGAGAACCCACAATCTTTGTCATAATGTAACTCATTGTTAACCCAGTATTTTATACCGTTTATTGTTGCGAGCTCACTTGAATACTGAGGTGTTGAACCTTTGCTTAAATGGTGAATAAATTTAAATTCACTACCACCAGGACTCACTTCTATAAAGATAGCTCCTGCGATTAGCAGTGGGGTAATTGCTGGTGCAATATGTGGACATGGTCGTTTCATGGTTTTCATTTCAATCTGACATTATAGTATCGGACATTAAGGTTTAATGGATATTAGCAATATCAATACGTTAGGGAAAGGATAGATTAGAACATGGCTCTCCCTCTGCGTAGCAGCATGCACAGGGGCCAAAATGTACTAAGTACGCTGAGGTTCGATTCTCCAAGCAATATTTCAAGTGTATGATTTGCTATTTATCTTTACTATGCGCATAAATACTTTTAATGCCAAGCTCCATTTTTTGACGAGCAGACGAGTTTGCTGAGTGCACTTTTATTCTTGGAGGTGAAAAATTGTTTACAATTACTTGCTCTTCTATCCATAACACGACATCGTAACCAGTACCATGCGCATCATCACCGAGATCGTGATCGAGACTGATTTCTTCAACTAATCCAGATTTTAAAAGTTCGATTGCCTCTTCAGGCCAGTAAACTCTCTTCCATCCTACTGGCGTTTCTCTTTCATCATCAAGATAGACTTTCAAAAATTCTCTCCCAAATTACACATTTACTCCCAGTTCGTATTTCCAGTTTTATCGACTCATTACCACAATAAGTTGAGTTTGTGCAGATCCAAAACTTATTGTTATTTGTTAGTATCGAAACTTTAGACTTTCGTCAAGATTGTGATTGCTGCGTAAAGACACAACGCAGCTGCTAACAGCCCAATACAAGTACTACAAATTCCATAATTGCTAATCCCTCGGAACACCACAGATCGTCCGTGATTGTCGGGGTCAAAATATACAGCAAACCTTTCGCCTGGATCCGTTTCTCCAATAAAGTCTAGCACGTGCATAGGCGCAGTTAGATGTGAGTTTCCCATCAGAGCATCCATCCAATATATTCTATTACCAGTATAACTAAATCCTCGAACCTCATATTTATATGATATCTCTGGTCTATAAATATGACTTACTTCCTTTCTTCCATCATTGTAGGAAACGTTCTCTGAGTATGATATGACATTCTTTATCATTACTGCCTCAACCGGCACCCAAAACATAGATTTATAAGATCTGAAAACATCATAAATAGAATAAATTAAGACATACACTCCAATAATAAAGAGTATCACAGCAATGATTTTTACTACTATCGAATCTGGGCTTAACTGTATCTCCATTTATTAATCCTTATTCGCAATAATACCTCTATGCTTGCTGATTTTGATAGCATAACGCTTGAACTCAGCCCGCGGGCCAACGCGCCTTAGAGAATGGTTATGAGCCGGCGCTCATTGGTTTCCACTCTCCGCCCGAGCCGTGATAGGTCTCGGCCTCTAGTATAAATCGCTGACCACAGGACGTGCAGGCGAAAACATAGTAAACAATATCATCCCAAAAGGACGGGGATAGTTCTGTGAATGGCATAGAGAAATTCCCTGTCTCATTCTCCAGAACAGAAATCTTCCCATCTGACACGGCCTCTTTCGCTACCCTAATTGCTCGCTTCAGATCAGCGGGCAACTTGATCCTAATAGTTCTCCGAAGTGAAGCGCATTGCGTGCAATCTGGCATGTCAGTTCTCACGGCTCATAACGCCCAACTCAGCGGGCAATTGGAGCGCAGCGTAAATTGTTCCGCTGCAGTTGTTTGTTATGAGCTGATTTCGGATGAATACAACATTTTTATTTCCCGCGCCTGATATTCCATTTCAGGAAAAAGAGTTGCCTCTTTTATACCTGCGTAGGATAGCTCTTTCAGGAGTTCAACTTTGTGCTCTTTTGATATTTTAAGTTTTATTAAGGAATTACCCGTATACATCTCATGCTCCATTTCTCCTACCGGAATAAACTCATCACCATCAATAAACATTCCACCATGAAATGTGAAATATCCATGTTGCTGCCTGATTCTTGGGTTAAGGTGCGGAGCTTTAAATGGAACAATATTGGAAAAGGCTCGTTTAACATCTGAAAAAACGTGAGGAACGGGATTTCCATCGAGGCCTTGAGTGTTTGGCAGGTCTTGTTTCAGCTCTAAGCTATCAAAAGAAGCTGTGCTTCCGGTTGACAGACCACATAATTGTGACCGTTTATAAAGGTCATTCCGAAGCTCTTCGATAGATATACCATTTAATTTGCAGGTTCCATCCAGAATATGATCAAGCCTGTAAATTATGCGGTTAAAAAAGTCACTTCGTGACTTCTCTTGCACCTGCATTTCGAGAAAATCATTGAATTTATACATGGCCTCCATATGGGTCGGATCAAAGATGAAGAGTGAGCCATCATTGTCAGGATCGTTTATGCAACAAAAATAAAGACCAACAAGTAGATTACTTGACCAATCCAACAGACGCGTCGGGAGCCCATAGTGTTGCATTAGCGGGAGCCACTCATATGTATTTTTGTGGCTATTGGACTGATCTGGATAGCGTCTTTTGAATTCTTCAAACATTTTTTGTTCATGATAAGCCACTCTAAAAGAGGAGCCTTGCCTAAAAATACTGGGGATTAATTTATGCTCATAATTAGGCTGGCCACGAAACCATGTCGTTTGAAAGCCAGCTGCTTCCTCGTTCAAGCACGCGGTAATAGAACTCAATGTTCCTTCAGCTTCAACTTCTCTCACTTATAACTCCATGCTCATTAAGCTCATAACATTATATTACCGGACATCACCGATACCCCTTTGATTATAAATTGTTTATTTTGAATGTCCGCTTTCACGGCTAATACCAGGTAACTTGGACATTAATGTCGTGTTTTCTTCAACGGATAGTAGCAAAATCAATACCTTAGGGAAAGGCAATATTAGAACATGGATCTCCGTATTAACTTCAATGTGGTGAAATAGCTTGTTACCTAGTCGGACCAGCGGGGGCATTTGAACGAAAACCTACGGTTTTGAATCCTGTGGTACCCTCGTAACCGTAGGTTTCCGTTTGATAGCTGTTAATCCCTGTAATTGCCTTTCTCGATGCGGTCTGCACTTCTGCTAAATTCTCCAGTTACGCCGGATTAGAGGTCCGGCCGGTAAAAGCGTTGAAATTAGCCACTCCGCTCCTATCTCATAGAAATATAAAGATATTTTTATTCTCCAGCTATAACGATTCCTGAAGTTGTTTAAACTGGCCCTGGATCACCGCCTTTTCCTGAAGAATCACCTTGTTCTCGTCGTTCAGAAACGTCACTTTGTCTTGGGCCGTTTTCAATTCGGCTTTGGCGGTCTCCAAAGCTTGGGACAACACGGCCACTTGCTTATCGACATCTGCTTTCTGAGTGGTGAGCACTGCCATGTTTTCCGTCAACTGGTCATTTTTATGCTGGTATTCCCGGCACTTCGTCACGGCTTCTTCAAGCTCGTGTTTCAGCTTCTGGATATCTTCTATCTTGCCGTTCAGGTCGCTGTGTAGCACCACATTGGCCTGTTTTAATTCATCAGCATTGCGTTGTAACTGCGCATTAGCGTCAAATAGCTCTGACGCTCTTGACTCAGTCTGAGCGAGTCGGTGTTGCAGATCCTGAATCTGATCCTTCAGCCCCTGGTTAGCTATACGGAACTGTTCGCGCTCCTGCAGGCGGTCTTCGGCAGTACGCTGCTGGTAATGTTCGAAATGATCGCGGATATCCCGGTTTTCCTGCTTGAATTCACTGGCACTTTCCTTCAAGTCATTGGTTCGTGCAACAGCTTCGTCCCGCTGGGACTCGGCCTTGGCCAGGCTGACACGCGCGTCTTCCAGAGACCGACTTTGCTCGCTTTTTTCTTTGCTCAGCTGTTCTGTCTGGTTCTCCAGGTCCTGTTGTCGGGCAGTTAGTTGCGAGATGGTGTTGTTGGCATGGGTCAACTCTTGGCGGAGTTCTACATTTATCGCCTCAAATTCCTGACGGGCTTGTTCGATACGATGATCCGCCATCTGCTGTACCCGCTCATGCAGGGACTTTACCACTTCGACGAGGTCGTTCGGCAGTCCACTGACATCGGCCGCCTCCCCATTGTCTGACCGCCAACGCTTGAGCAATGGCGCGATGGTGCTTTTGCTGCCGGTGCCCAGATGCTCGCGCACCCTATCCACCGTGGGTTCCTGGCCATGTGTTTTAATGACTTCAGCTGCTTTAGCGATATCGTGATAAGTGACTCCGGCACGGGCCATGGTGATTCCTCTCGGATTATTTAGTAACATATTACATAACACGTAATATAACATTATATATGTGTTTTTCAAGATCGCTTGAATTCAAGATACTAACCACCGATAATCTACCTTATCGTAGGTTAATGGATCTTGACGTAAATTTTCGACTTGTAACGCCGGTACATAGCCGCCTTTTGAGCGACATCGAAGGAAATCCTATTCATGAACAACAAACCGCCAAAACCGGCTAGCAACTTGCCATTACGTAATGAGGAATCGACCCTGATTGAACGTCAGGAAGCCGAATCATTGCGGCACTACCTCCAGGCAGCGACGTCCGACAACACGCGCAAAGCCTACCGCTCGGCCATTCGCCAATTTGAAAAATGGGGTGGTCGCCTGCCCTCGGATCGGGATACTGTCGTGCGTTACCTGCTGGCCAGAGCCGAATCGCTCAACCCCCGGACCCTGGATCTGCACCTGACCGCCATTAGCCAATGGCACCATTACCAAGGGCTCATCGATCCGGTAAGCGATCCGTTGGTCCGCAAAACCATGGAAGGCGTTCGTCGTACTCAAGGCCAACCCAAACGCAAAGCCAAGGCATTACGTTTGGAGCACATTGCCCAGATGGTGAATCACTTGCGGCAACTGCCTGACACCAAAAAGAAACAGCGGGATATCGCGCTGGTGTTGACCGGCTTTTTTGGCGCCTTTCGTCGTAGCGAATTGGTGGCCATTCAAATCGGTGATCTGGTGTGGGAACCAGAAGGACTTCTCATCCGGCTGTCTCGTTCCAAGACCGATCAACAAGCCATGGGCTTAGTGCGAGCATTACCTTTCGGTGCACCAGGCTGCTGTCCTGCTATGGCCATGAAGAACTGGATAGAATTGGCTGATATCAATGAAGGTCCGGTTTTTCGTCCCGTTAACCGTTGGGATAAGGTTCAACCCAAAGCACTGAATCCCGGTGGCATTAATCAATTACTCAAGACTCTGGGCAACGCCTGTCAGTTCGATTTCGTGCCGGACTTGAGCAGCCATAGCTTTCGGCGTGGCCTCTCTACATCGGCAGCGAGGGAAAAAATCGACTTTGAGTTTATTAAGAAACAAGGCGGCTGGAAGAGCGACGCTACCGTATGGGAGTACATCGAAGAAGGACAGCAATTCACCAATAATGCCTCATTTATCCTCCTAGAAAAGTTGCAAGCGCTTATAGACAGTCAACTACAATGAAAAGCTGCCTTTGTAGAGATAGGGTAATGATCACAACAAATACTTTAGTGAACCCATGGCGCGGCTCAGTAGCGATAACACCAGGTATCGGTGCGTTCCTCGGCGAGTCAGGAGACAATAAGCCCCATAAACATTGGGCGCATCAAATCGCGATCGGTTTAGATGCAAACGTTGAAGTCATTTCCAGCGAAACACGGCACAAAGAAAAGGGGTTATGGATACCGGCTGGAGTTACTCATCAATTGATAATGGCCGAGGTACTGTGTATTTATATCGATCCAACCCATGATATTTGCAAAGCCTTGCTGCCTCACATAAAAAATCCGTTGATGCAACCCATTGGGACACTCCGTGAGGAATTCAATACGGCGTGTTTATCTCGCTTTACTGCCACGGAAAACCTTTCATTCGAACTGGAGGCTTTCGAGCGTCACTACCGGCACGATCAAACATCTGATCCAAAGAGCAGATTGAGCCACATTTTAAAAGCATTACATGCCGAAGCCATGGATGGGCGATCAATCTCTAGAGCCGAGTTGGCAAAGAAAGTTCGTCTTTCCCCAAGTCGTTTTTCCCACTGGTTTTCCGAAAGCACCGGCTTACCTTTACGCAGCTATAAAAAGTGGTTAAAACTATTAACGGGGTTTGAGTTATCACGCCAAATGTCACTCACTGATGCGGCAATTGCATCGGGATTTTCCGATCAGGCCCATTTCTGCCGGTCTGTTACCGAGGCTTTTGGTGTTTCCCCGGCAGTTATTCAACGGCTTTTGTCAGAATAAACAGCACTTTCGTTCAATGTGGCTACGTGTAAACATGAGATGCTGAACACTCTCAATCAGCGAGGAGTGTTAAAATGATTCGTAGCATAACGTGGTTGGTTAGGCTCCTGTATTTGCCGTTGTTTTTGCTCGTCGGAAATGGCGTCGCTATCTATCTTGTTGCCGAGGGTTACAACCAAGGTTGGCTGGTATTTTTGATCTTGGTATTTATAGGAATTTCCTTCGCCACCGAAAAACTGACACCCTATGATCGTGCGTTTAATGAACCGCAACAAGATCAGCGACGCGATCTGCTTCACGCCTTTATGAACGAGTCACTTAATGTTATTGGCGTTGCTGTACTCCCGTTATTTGGTGGCTTGCTGGTCTTGGCACCGATATGGCCTTCCGGGTGGCCGCTGGCTTTCCAGTTACTTTTGGCGATCCTCATTTCTGATGTTGGCATCACCCTGGCGCATTTTGCCAGTCATCGCCTCTCTTCACTGTGGCGCCTTCATGCCGTTCATCACAGCGTAAAACGGCTATACGGTTTTAATGGTCTTATGAAACATCCATTGCATCAATTGATAGAAACCGTCGCAGGAACGACACCATTGCTCTTTGTAGGAGTGCCACAAAATGTCCTGATGTTGTTGGTGGTTGCAGTAGTGCTTCAGTTACTATTGCAGCACTCGAACGTGGCGTATTTTACTGGACCGCTGAGGAGGGTTCTCGCAATCAACGCGGTGCATCGTTTCCACCACTTAAATACGGCAGAAGAAGGCGATGTGAACTTCGGGCTTTTTACCACCTTGACGGATCGCTTGTTGGGAACGGCTTATTTTGACTCTGAACGAACGATCGGTACTAAAGATCTTGGTATCGCTTCAACGCCGAATTATCCAGCTGACTATTGGCAACAGTTGATGCAGCCTTTTCGACGGGACAAGACATGAGGTTATTTAGTAATTGATAAATCCGAGAACACGCTCCACATGCCACAGCGGGAGCGTGTTCTCCACTTACCTCATTCCTTTGTTGTTTTCATGGTCGCTGTTATCGCCTTCATCATGAACTTGATGATTCCTACTACCTATGGTACTCACAATAAAAATACATACCCCTATGAATATCGCTGTATCAGCCAGATTGAATGCTGGCCAATGAGAATAGCTCCAGTGAAAATCAAGAAAGTCCACTACCGATCCACGCCATACACGATCAACCAGGTTGCCCAATGCACCACCAAGCAGCATCGAATAGCTCGCCGCTTCAAGCCGGGTTGGACGCCGCCGCATTGTCCAAACCAACCAAACCGATACGCCAGAGGCTAATGCAATAAAGAAATAGCGTTGCCAGCCACCAGCATCAGCTAGCAAGCTGAATGCAGCCCCAGGATTCATCATGTGTACGATATTAAGAATTGAGTTAATCTCCACGCGCTCACCGTACTCTATCGTACGCTCAACGGCATACTTACTCGCCTGGTCCATCAGTAATATCAAACCGGAAAGACACAGCCAACCACAAAAGGTGTTTGTCGGGTTAGAGTTCGCCATGAAGTTAATTTTCTTTTCCTCCAATCGGTAGCGCTTGCTCGACAGGGGTGACGTATACCCAACCGGATATGTTGGGTCCGATTTTCCCGGTTTTGCGTATGATAGCCGTCACCTCATCCACCTGATTGTCATCACAGACCAGAGATAATTGTACTTCTGAGATAACCACGCCAGCTTCGGCAGAATAGGCCAATTCCCGCTCCCCGAGGGGCTTCAAAGTACCCTTGATGTCGAGTAGCGATAGGTTTTTGTAACCCGCGTCACGCAGTGCGTCGATGACATCAGCGGACCGAACGTGATGTATAAAAGCGGTAATTTGTTTCATGTGAATACTCCAAAAAAGTGTCGTCATTGCTGTTGGATGGATCGCGACAATCGGTTGGGTGCCGCGATCCTGAGGGTGTCACTGAGCGATCGGATCGCCGTTGTCATCAATCTCTTTTGGCTTTCGCCAAGCCAGTCGATAAAGGCCGGGAAGTACCAATAGAGTGAGTAACGTGGATGAGATAATGCCGCCGATGACTACCGTGGCCAGTGGTCTTTGGACTTCTGCTCCAGTGCTGGTGTTGAGTGCCATCGGCAAGAAGCCTAATGCAGCCACCAGAGCGACCATCAAAATCGGCCGCAATCTCAACATGGCGCCGCCCTGAATCGCCTGCTCGACGGATTCACCCCGATTGAGCTCATCTCGAAAGGCCGACACCATCATGACCCCCGTCAGTACAGAAACCCCGCATAAGGTAATAAACCCAACGCCGGCTGTGATCGAGAGGGGAATATCTCTTAACCACAAGGCGATAACGCCACCGGTCAGCGCCAGCGGTACGCCACTGAAGACCAATGCCGCATCTTTTGCCGAACCAAAGGTCATCATCAACAGTGCAAAAATCATCACCAAAGTGACGGGGACAAGCAGGCTCAACCGCTGCGAGGCCGATTGCAGTTGCTCAAAAGTACCGCCGTACTCCAGCCAATAGCCGGGAGGCAATTTCACCTGTTGCGCAACTTTGTCCTGAACTTCGGCCACAAAGCCACCCAAATCACGACCGCGAACATTGGCGCTGACTACCAACCGCCGCTTGCCGTTTTCACGAGAGATCTGATTAGGTCCAGGGGCCAGCGTGAGACTAGCCACTTCCCGCAGTGGCACGTAGCCGCCGTCTGGTAGTGGTATCGGCAAACGCTCCAACGCTTGTAAGTCGCCCCTTATGCGCTCGGCCACTCGCACCACTATCGAGAAACGTTGATCGCCTTCAAAGATCAGGCCAGCCTCCTCACCGCCCGTGGCGGCGGCGACTACGTCCTGCACATCGGCTACATTCAAGCCATAACGATACATAGCTGAACGATCAGCATTAATGGACAGAATAGGCAAACCGGATACCTGTTCGACCTTGACACCTTCGGCGCCCTCGATGCCAGTCAATACCGCCGCGATTTCGCTGCCCGATTTAAGCAGCTGGTCCAAATCATCGCCGAACACCTTGATCCCGAGGTCTGATCGCACACCAGAAATCAATTCATTGAAGCGCAGTTGGATCGGCTGGCTGATCTCATAGGCATTTCCCGGCAACAACGTCAGTTTCTCACCAATTTCTTCCAACAGCTGCGCTTTGGTTTTATCAGGATCGGGCCATTCACTGCGATCCCTGAGCATGACATAGCCATCGGAAATGTTGGGCCCCATGGGGTCACTGGCAACTTCGGCCGTGCCGACGCGCGCGAAGTAGGTTTTGACTTCAGGGATTTCCAGAACCGCTTTTTCCAGTTGAAACTGCATATCCAGGGATTGAGTGAGACTGGTGCCGGGTATTCGCAGTGCCTGGACGGCAATATCGCCCTCATCCAGATTAGGGATAAATTCCGTCCCCATCCGCGTGGCCAGTGCGCCGACCAAAACCACAAAGATCAGGGCCGCAGACAATACGAGAACGCGAAACTTTAGCGCCCACGCCAAAACCGGGGCGTAAAACCGTTTGGAGTGGCGAACAATAAAATTGTCCTTCTCCTCGATATGCCCCGTCATAAACAGCGCCACGGCGGCAGGGACGAAGGTGAGTGACAGCACCAACGCAGACAGCAAGGCCATGATCACCGCCATAGCCATGGGCGTAAACATTTTGCCTTCCACGCCCGTCAAAGCCAGGATGGGTAAGTTCACCAGAATCACCACTAACACGCTGATCAAACTCGGCGCAAAAACCTCGCGGGTGGCCGCAAACACCGTTTGAAAACGCTCATCCAGTTTTAAGGTGCGCCCAAGATAATGCTGTCGCCCAGCCAAGCGCATGATACAGTTTTCGACAATGATCACCGCACCATCCACAATCAAGCCAAAATCGAGTGCGCCCAAACTCATCAGATTGGCGCTGACCTTGGTTTGCACCATGCCCGTCATCAACATCAACATCGACAATGGAATCACCATTGCGGTGAGTAAGGCCGCCCGGACGTTGCCGAGCATGATCAGGAGCACGACGACAACCAATACCGCACCTTCGGCCAGGTTGGCCTGCACCGTGGCAATGGTTTTATCGACCAGTACCGTACGGTTATAAACCGGTTCGGCAATCACGCCCTCGGGCAGCGTCTTATTGATCTCCAACAACTTGGCCGACACATCCTGGGAAACCGTCCGACTATTACCTCCCAGCAGCATGACGGCGGTACCCAATACAGTCTCCTCACCATCGCGAGTAGCGGCACCTGTGCGCAACTCTTTGCCGAATCCGACCTCGGCCACATCAGCCACGGTAATGGGTAACCCGGCTCGACGAGCGACGATGATTTTTTCGATCGCAGGGATGTCAGCCACCTGTCCGGGGGCGCGGATTAAATATTGCTCACCATTTTTTTCAATATAGCCAGCACCGATATTAGCGTTGTTTTTCTCCAGTGCCGCTACTAAATCATCAAAGCTGAGCTGGTAGGCCAGCAGTCTTGAAGGTTCCGGCGTGATGTGGAACTGCTTCTCGAAGCCGCCAATGGTATTGACTTCGGTGACGCCGGGAACCAGGCGTAACTGCGGACGGATCACCCAATCCTGCAAGGTACGTAAGGCCGTCGCATCATAGGGCTCACCATTTTCTTGCAAGGCGCCCGGTTTCGCATGCACTGCATAGTGAAAGATTTCACCGAGTCCTGTGGCAACGGGCCCCATCACCGGACCGATTCCTGAAGGCATCTCGCTTTTTGCCTGCTGCAAGCGCTCGTTGATAAGATTGCGGGCAAAGTAAATGTCCGTGCCTTTTTCAAACACCACGGTCACTTGGGACAGAGCATAGCGTGATACCGAACGTGTACTCTCCACGTGGGGCAGCCCTGTGATCGCCAGTTCCACCAAGTACGTAATGCGTTGCTCCACTTCCAGCGGTGAGTAGCCTGGGGCTTCTGTATTGATTTGCACCTGGACATTGGTGATATCGGGTACCGCGTCAATGGGTAGCTGCTGATAGTTCCAGACACCCAGGGCGCCCGTTACCAGCACCAGAAACATCACCAGCCAGCGGCGTGCGATGGAAAATTGAATGAGTTTATCGATCATCACACACTCCTTCGTTGAGCGGCGATAGAATGCTGCTCCGGCCGATGGAATCCAGAATGTCTTTCAGGGAGCTATTAATCATCATCGCCAACCTCCCCTTTACCCAATTCCGCTTTCAAAATAAAACTGTTTTTGCTGACATACACTTCATCTGCGGACAGACCTGCCACCACTTCGGTTAGCTCACCGTCGGTTCGCCCCAAAGTCACTGTACGTGCTTCAAAACCTTCCTCACCCCGAACAAAAACGACAGGGTTATCCTCGACGATTTGCAAGGCTTCGTTGCGGATCACCATTGGAGCGGCTATTTCGGCGCGGGTGATTTGCGCGTTGACAAAGAGACCGGGTTTCCAAATGCCATTCGGGTTGTCGATCAAAGCGCGCGCCATAATGGCCTGATTACCAGTTTGGCCAAGCGGCGCAATATAGATGATTTTTCCCTCTGCGATATGGGTCGAATCGAGACTGAGAATGCGAACCCGCTGGCCTAATTCAACCTGAGCAACATCCTTGGGAAAAACCGACAGCTCCACCCAAACCGTTGAGAAATCCTGTACTACCAACAACGGGATATCCGTAGTGTGCTCGCCAGCGTTTGCATTACGCTGGGTAACGGCACCATTGAGTGCGGATACTATCGAATAGGTTTTCAGACTTTCATTCGCTTCCACAGTCACCAGGGGTTCGCCTTTGCGAACCGGATCACCAACACTTTTTTTAACTTCCCGAATAACGCCGTCGAAGCGTGCCGTTACCGACTGTACACGCTCTGCGTTGGTGGCGACGACGCCATATACTGGCAAAACATCGCGGATGGTGCCCGAGGTAACGGTTGCCAGCGTAATGCCGGCATGTTTTATCTGCTCCTGGGTCAGCTCGACGTGGCCTTCTTCACCGTGCTCTTCCTCTTCTCCGTGACCCGTCTCGGCGAAAGTTTGTCCGGACAACAGGGTGATCGCGAAGCAACACGTAAGTAGATGGACAATTGATTTTTTTAATTGGGTATTTGATTTCATTGTGGGGTTCCTGAGAATGTGTTGTCTTCGCCATACTGCGTCAAGGCCAAGGGCTCTGCTGTTAGCTGCTCAATTTCTGCACCATAGGTTAAGGCTGCTGCGGCCGCTTCGATCTGGGTGCGCCTGGCGCTCAATAATTCCTGCCGCGCGCTGACATAGTCGAGATACCCGTAGCGACCGCGTTGATAGGCCGCCTGTGTTTCTACCAGGGCCTGCTCAAGGGCGGGAATGATCGCGGTACGTAGCGCCTTGACCGCGACAATGGCTTGTTTGCGGTTGTGAAAAGCCCGGAACAGTTGCGTGTGTAGTTCCAGCAGCATTACATCGCGCTCTGCCAACACCTGATTCTTTTCGGCCAACGCGGTCGAAACGGCGCCGACATTTCGCTTGCCGGAAAACAACGGCATGCTGAAACCCGCTACCAATGCGGTGTCATCGGTCTCCTGCAAGCGACGAACCCCCACCGACCAACTGATATCGGCACTGGATTGGGTTTGAGCAAGGCGTATTTCTGCTTCTTTGAGGCGGGACTCTGCTGCGAATACTTCTATCGCAGGATTTTTTTCAACTTTGGCGTACAACAGGTCGAATGCCACGTCCTCGCCAAACTGGAATAGATCACCTTCCACTTTGTCAAAGTCCGGTGAGGTTACCCCCCACAGGGCAGACAACGACACTTTCAAATAAGCAAGCCGTTGCTGCTCCGAAAGCAAAGCGAGCTTCGCTTGCTCGGCAGCGGCCTGTGCCCGTTTGACTTCCGCCTCGGGTGTCGCTCCCGCCGTAGCCCGCTTTTTCACAATGCGTAAGCTCTCGCTCGCCAATTGGGCGGCCTCGCCAGCCAGGGTGACCTGCTCCTGTGCTGCTAGCACATCGACGTAACGGCGGGTGACTTCGCCCAATAAGGCCAAGGATTCCACCTGTCGGCTGGCATTGAGCACCGACCGACTGTGGGAGATTACGCCTTGCCGTGCCGCGCGCTTATCCCCCATTTCGATGACCGAAGACAGCGCAATGGTGAGTTCAGCACCACCTGCGCCGCTGAAGTCCCCAGTGCCCCCGACATTTTCAGCGTCAAATCCCAGCTCATACGCCGGTCTTAACCCGGCTGTTTCGGCCTGCCCTTGAAGGGCTGCGTAGCGGTAGGGAAAAACTTTTAAAGACGGGTTTTGTGACAAGGCGCGCTGCACCGCATTGGTCAGCGTGATCGTTGAGTCCCCAGGTGCGGCGTTAAGCCCCGACGAAGAAATAAAAAATAATAAACTGAACAGAATGCAGCGGCTTTTGATATTCCTCCGCCCCAAAGCGCCAGAACCCGGCGCAGTACGTATTGATAGCATATGGTAGATCCTACTTATTTAAGATAATTCAAACCGCGCGTTGCAACGATAACGGCAACACAGAAAAAACATAATCGGTAAAATCAGGCGATTGGAGGGCGGTACAGCGACGAGGATGGGGCCTCGGGAATGAGGGCTTGAGAGTCGTTATGCAACGAATGTTTATGCAAAAAGTTTGGGTGAGTCAGGTTACCGGATAAATAGACATGGCAATGGCAGCCATGGTGATGGCAATGAAACAGGCAGTCAGTGGACATATTCTGATCAGTGGGATCAGTAGCGGTCGAGCTATCCAGTACTCCCGATGATGAGCCATCGATGAAATCAGAGGAATAAGGGGCTGTATCCGAATAATTAATGGGATGCACGTCAGCCATAGCTGTCACTGATTGCAGTGCAATCAAGAGTAACAGCAGATAAGACAGTGCTTTTCGACTCATAAACCGAACATAACCCCAATGAAATGGAATAAACTGCGAAGCAGTCCACCCTTGATTACGGATTCAATCCCCGATTGTCCCAGCGCCTTTCGTTTACCTGTTATCCGCTTATCAAAGCGAGCCAGGTCGAGGATTTTTATTGGCGAGTTATCAAAAAAAGACCATTGCTTGTTGTTCATATTGTGCTCGGCTCAGGACTTGAGCTGCAAGATACGGCGCGCACCATTCAACACAATCAAACCGATGATAAGGCCAATCACCAAGTCTGGATAACGTGAGCCCGTCCAGGCCACCAATCCACCGGCAAGGATCACCCCTAGATTGGCAATCACGTCATTGGCGGAGAAAATCCAGCTGGCTTTCATATGGGCGCCGCTATCCCGGCTTTTGGCAATCAACAGCAGACAGGTCACATTGGCCGCCAAGGCAACAAGCCCGAAGCTCATCATCAAAGTGGAAACCGGTTCACTACCCAATACTAATCGCCTTACCACCTCGCCCAAAGCGCCCAAGGCGAGAATGATCTGAAGCCAACCGGAAAAATGGGCTGCACGCAACTTCATCCGCACACTGTGCCCTACGGCATACAGCGCCACGCCGTAGACGGCGGCATCAGCGAACATATCCAGGGAGTCCGCAATCAAACCAGTGGATTGCGCCCACCAGCCGACAGTAATTTCAATGACAAACATGATGCCATTGATTGCCAGTAGCCACTTGAGAATGCCAGCTTCTCTTTCTGCCTCCTGTTTTGAAGACGCCTGCGCACGGGCGATGGACTCGCTGGCGACGGGCATTGTACTGACAAGTCTCGCGCCCAGACCGACTGATTGCATTCTTTTTTTAATAAGGTCAGCGTTATCACCATGGTAGACACTCACCTTGCGCTTGGGGGTATCGAATTCCAATGTGACTTTAGGATGCACACTGTCCAACGCCATACGGATCATGCCTTCCTCTGAAGGACAGTCCATCTTGGGGACATGATACTCACTAACAAAGCCGCCATGAGAAGCGTCGTGTACTTCGGCAATTTGGGGAGTGTTCTCCGTCGCGTTATTTTGGCAATTGCCACCGCATGTGGTCGTCATAAAAAACCCTTGTTCTATCCAAGGTGGGCAGTTTAAACTCTATAGTTACTATAGAGTCAAGCACAGAGATTGAATAAATGAAGATTGGCGAGCTGGCAAAAAAGACGGATTGCTCGGTGCAAACTATCCGTTACTATGAAAAAGAACAGTTGCTGTGCACGACACAGCGTAGTGACGGCAATTTTCGACTTTACGATGAAGCTGCTGTCGAACAGCTGCTATTTATCAAGCTCTGCCGTAACCTGGATCTCAGTTTGTCCGAGATCCGCCAGCTACTCACATTAAAACGCTCACCGGGTTCGCAATGTGATCAAGTCAATCGCATGATGGATACGCACATTCAACAAGTGGAAACGCGCATTCAGGAGCTGGTTCAGCTGCGCGAGCATTTGAAAGTACTTCGCCGCAGCTGCTCCGGTGAAAGGACGATCGAACAGTGCGGCATCTTGCAAACGTTAACCACTAATCAGCATCAGAAGCGGTAACACTTACGCGCTTGAAATCGGACGCCTGTGTTATCGGCGGTGATGTTGCGCGTTTTGATTTGGATAGTATTAAAAATACCAGGTAAACCAGAAGTACCGAAAGTTGCGCAAGCACGCCTTGCCAGGTGGATTTGACGCCAATCCAGTCAATCTCAAAACTCACAGGTAATGGCGTCATACCGATGATGGCCGCCTCCTGTAATGCCGACACAGCTTTGCCCATCAGGACAAATGCCAGCGCTAGCAGCAAGTAGGTGGTGGCTGAAAAGAATTTGGCGATCGGCAGCTTGACGGAAAAGCGAATCAACACCCACGCCAATATGGCTAACAGCAACAAACCGAGCGCAAAGCCACCACCAACAGAAGAATATTGGGTTGATACCGCCTGCGTTAACAGCGATTGATAAAATAATACGGTTTCAAACACCTCCCGGTAAACCGCCACAAATGCCAACGCCACCAGCCCCCACAAGGTGCCAGACTTAAGTTGGGTATCGACATGTTGCTGAATGTAGGCTTGCCATTGTGCAGCCTGGGTTTTGCTATGCATCCAGATCCCAACATAGAGCAGTACCAACGCGGCCAATAAAGCGGCAATTCCCTCCATGATTTCACGATTGGCACCACTGATCGTGATCAACGATTGAGCGGCGATCCAGGTGGCACCACCGGCAAGTAATGCCGCAATCCAGCCTATGTGGACATATTTAAGCGCATCCCGACGCCCGGTTCTTATCAAAACCGTCGTTAAGGCAATGATAACCAGCAATGCCTCCAGGCCTTCGCGCAACAATATGACCAGACTAGCAGTGAATAAAGTTCCTTCGGACAAGGTGGACTCTGATAACAAACGTTGTGCGTCATCCAACAAATGCCGCGTCTCCGCCATTAGCGCACCCAATTCTCCGTTTACGTCGGGGCGGCTGGTCAATTGTCGTAGTGCCATCATGTTGGACTCGATGGATTGGCGCAGTGCTTTGTCATGCGCATCGAGGCTGTTTTCAATCAGTTCAAAACCGTCCAGATAAGCACTGACGGCGAGTTCACTTGCGGTTGAAAAATCTCCCTTCTGATGCGCTTTTTGGGCGGCTTGAAGTCGATTCCATGTGATTGCCAAGGGATCTTGGGATGCCTTGAATAATGCCGAGGGGTTAGCGCGTAAACTCTCCAAAGCTTGTAGGGTTATATCAGGGCGTGCTGCTGCCAGTTGCAGTGGGTTGTGATTAATCAGCTGCAGTTTGGTAATATTCAAATCATTGTGAGTAGGTTCGCTGGATTGAAAAGCGAGTCCACCGACATAGAATGCCATTGACCAACGCTCTTGCTCCGTTAGTTGTTGAAAAGATGGCATGGCGGTGTCGTCAATGCCATTGGTAATGGCGTCGTATAAACCCAAAATTGATCGATTTAATGCCCGCTCTTTATCGGTAAAATCCGTGGGTGCGGGATCGAGTTGTGCTGCCAGCACTCCGTCACCTTGACCAGATACTCCATGGCAAGATCCGCAGTTAGTCTCAAATACCGGCCGGATTTTTTCTTGAGGTAATATCCGTTCCGGCAGGGATAAATGTGGCATCAATCCCAACAATGTGCCGCGTAGGCTGGCACTCATTTGACGGATCTCATCAACACCTTTCTTATCATGGATGGCCCTCTGCAATGCCATTGCTTGCACTGCGAGTGACTCTGCATCAGCAGTGGCGGCCAGCGAGCTCTTGCTAACAATCAGTTGTGAAACTCCACCATCTCCTGATATTCATTGTCATTAATTACCTGACCGTTTTTCACCGCTTCGGCATAATCAACGCCTATGTATTCAGCGAGCTGTGCCAGTTGCCGGAGTTGAGTAACGTTGTCTGGGATCTCAGCTTCATTCGCCCCGGCAGATAGAGAAAGTGGCAGCATCAGAAATATGATGGCATGAAGGGTGGCTCGTTTCAGGCGTTGCAATCTGCAATCAAACATCTCGGTGTTCTCTTATTCATGAATCGCTAATGATTATTGATCGCAATTGTAAACTCTATAGCCGCTATAGAGTCAAGAGAAGTAAAAATTACAGTCGGTTGGAAACCGTTTTGATAGAGAGGCCTTACCAAGGCTCGCTCCTTAATCTTACAGAGATCATTGAAGGTGGATTGATACTGGAAAATCATCGACTTAACCGGGTGAGTGACATGCAGATTTGCGAGGTCCACTTAACCGCCGCAACAGGTTCCTGTGTCTTTATTGCCCTGTGACAACTGTATCGGCGGGCATGGTACCGAGCCATAGGAACAGTAGACACAGCAGTCACCGAGCTTCGGCTTCAATAAAACATGGCACTGCTCACACTCGTAGAACCACTGACACGCGTCGGTGGGCATGGATTCTGTTTTTTTATGGCCGCATTCGGGACAAGTCAGCACTGACTGCAAAATCACCTCTGGCATCATGGTGTTTCCGTTTTCACGATGGTCGATGGATAACCGGCATGGGTGGTCGCTTCGACCAATCTGTCAGCGTTGGTCAGGGAATCCTCAAAGGTTACTACGGCTTGCTTATGCTCATAACTGACCTCGGCTTTTGTTACGCCTTGGACCTTGGTGAGTGCCTTTTTGACCGTGATCGGGCACATGGCACAGTTCATGGTTGGCAGATCCAGCGTGATGGTTTGTGGCTTGGCCCAGGCCGAGAAGCTGGCGATGGTGAATACGAGACCGAGAATGATTTTCTGCATGGTTAGCTCCAGAGTGTTCATGCGAACAGAGGAATCCAGTAGGTGCTGGTGACGAGCACCAGCGCCACGATTGCAGCGATCCAGAAAACCATTTGCCGCCGTTTCCGAGTTTGCGGCACAGCGCAGACGGTTCCCGGTTCACAGGTATCGACCGGTCGATAAACCTGCCAGCCAGCCCAACCGAGCAACAACATAACAAGCATGATGAATACGGGACGGTAGGGCTCCAATACAGTCAGGTTACCGATCCAGGCCCCGCTGATACCCAGTGACAGGAGCACAAAAGGCCCAACACAACACAGGCTGGCGACGGTGGCAGCGGTAATGCCACCGATGATAGGTAGCCTTGTGTTGGTGAATGACTCTTTTCCTGCCATCGCCGACTCCACTTTATTGACCTAGTGAAATCAGTGTAAGTCCCGTACCAAGGTACGGAGTCAAGTCCAATGCCTTTTATTGACGAGGAGCAGGTTGGAGGGATTCAACAATAGGACATGCCGCATTGTCAGGATTGGTCCGGCACTGTGTGACGAGCTCTTCCAACACCTGTTGCAGGCGGTGTAGATCGTTAATTTTTTCACGCACGCTGGCCAGCTTTGCTTCGGCCAGCTCCTGGACTTCCGAGCAATGCGACTCGCCCAATGACAGCAGGTTGTTGATCTCCTCCAGCGTAAACCCCAGTTCCTGGGCGCGTTTGATGAATAAAATCCGAGCCAAGGTTGCGTTTGGGTAGGTACGGTATCCCTCTGCGGGTTTGGGTTGTTGACGGATCAAACCACGGCGTTCGTAGTAGCGGATGGTTTCGACGTTGACACCTGCTGCCTTAGCCAGCTGGCCAATGGTGTGGTTTTCGTTCATGACCAGAGCGCTCCCAGCGGGACAGCAAAGAGGTTGTCGCCAAATGCCGTCGTGTGATCGCCATCGTAGAGTAGGACACCCATTTTGAAGCGGTCGCCAGCCACACTTTGAAAACGTTTCAAGCCGGTAAAATCTTTGGAACTCAACGTCGCTGCTGCTTTGACTTCGATCGCGAAACAGTCGCCTATGGCGTTTTCGATGATCACATCGACCTCCACTTTATCCTTGTCCCGGTAGTGATAGAAACTCAACGGTTCTTCGATCCATACTGCCTGTTTTCGCAGTTCGTTGTAGACAAAGGATTCCAGCACCAACCCAAAATCACCGGGCTGCTTCAGCAGGCGTTCCCGGTTCAGGCCACGAACAGCGCACATCATGCCGGTATCAATGGAATGCAGTTTGGGCGTTTTCACCAACCGTTTGTATTCGTTGGAATGCCAGGCCGGCAATTGCTCCACCAGAAACAACTGCTCCAACAACGCCATGTATTTTTTAATGGTCAGTCGATCCAGCCCAAGTTTAGCGCCCAGTTCGGTCAGGTTAACCAGTTTCCCCGCATAAAAGGCGGTGAGTTTGAGTAACTTGGCCATCAAATCGGGGTGATCGATATGGGTCAGATCGCGGATATCCCGCTGGATCAATGTACTGACGTACTGTTGATACCAAGCGGTGCTTCGCCGCTCATTGGCACGTTGCAGAGGCTCGGGGAAACACCCCGTAATCAACCGTTGCAGTAGATGATCCCGCACACGAATGTCCTGAGCCGAAGGCGCTTCCTGGTTCAGTAGTTTGCTTAAAAAGCTGGGGGGCCGTCCATGGATCTCACATTCGGAAAGCGTTGTCAGGCGAACCGACTCCATCCGGCCGGCCAGGGAATCCGATAGCCGGGGCAATAACAAGGCATTGGCAGAACCCGTCAGGAGAAAGCGACCTGCCGTGCGTTGTTCATCCACAGCCTGCTTAATGGAGACGAACAGTTCAGGCAGGCGCTGAACTTCATCGAGCGCAATTCGTTTCGGTGGCAGATTACGGATGAACCCGACGGGATCAGCTTGTGCAATTTCGAATTGGGCCTGATCGTCCAGGGTAATGTATTCCCAGTTTTCAGCGCCCATCTCACCAATCAACGCCTTCACCAGAGTGGTTTTACCGACTTGGCGAGGCCCCATCACAAAGACCACCGGAGTGTCGCTCAGCGCTTCTTTGACATTGATTTCAGAATAACGTGGGTACATAAAATAAGCGCTCGGCTAATTGATGGTTGAAACTCGTCTATTCGTTATTTTACTATCGTCTATTCGTGAATACAATGCCGTCTAATTGTTAGATACGACAATGGCGTCTCACGAATGTAAAAAAATCAATAAAAACAACGCTATAGGAGTAGTTGGCGTGACTGAGCCCAAGTGAGAACCCATGACAGCCAAAGAGCAGTTCTTAACCAACCAGCAGCGAAACCAGCCGTTAATGCTGCCACAACGATTTTCCGACGAAGAAATGGTTCGCGATTGGACGCTGAGCCGACGCGATTGCCAGGTGGTCAACAAGTACCGTAAGCAATACCGTCTGGGATTTGCTATCCAACTGTGCGCCATGCGTCTCTATGGCCGGTTTCTTAACCAACTCCATGATCTATCCCCCCGGGTAATCAGCTACCTGAGCAGTCAACTCGACCTCCCGCCCACGCTAACCGTGGACGTGCCCGAACGGGAGGCGACACTATTGGAGCATCGGAACAACATCCTCAAGTATCTGGGCTTTCAACGGTTTGATGACAAAGTGGAAGCCGACCTGGATCGCTGGATAGAGGAACACGCCCGTCAGGGGCTGCTGCCGGATGAACTTTTTCACCGGGCAGAACGTTACCTGTTGTTGAACCGTATTATGTTGCCCGGACCCTCGACCATCGAACGGCAGATCATCCGTATTTGTAACCAGGTCCACACTCAGCTTTTTGAGCAGGTGTTTGATCAGATGTCCCCTGAACTGCGCAGTGCCATCGACGATCTGTTGCAAACCACGGACGGTAATCAACGAACCTACTTCAACCAACTCAAAGAGTATCCACCGGCCGCCAAAATCTCATCGCTGAAACGCTATTTGGAGCGCTATGACAATCTGGTGGCCACCGGCATTAATGAATTCGAGGAAAAGGTCATTGATACCGCTTTTCTTCACTACCTGTATCGACTGACCAAGCGCTACAGTGCCAAGGACATGAAACGCTTCAAAGACCACAAGCGCTATACCCTGATGGTGTGCTTCCTGTTAGAATCCCGCAAGATCCTGCTGGATAACCTGGTCAAAATGCACGATCAGTACATGACGGAACTGTGCCGACAAACCAGAAACAGCCACGACAAAAAGCACAAGGAATTCCGCAAACGCCAGAAGAAAGCCATCGACGCCGTGCTCGACACCACGCAAGTTTTGCTGGAATGGCCGGATGAACAGCCGTTGTACAAGAATGACTTATGGCAGCGTATTGACGAGAAACACTTGCTGGCCTCCATTGAGGATCTGCACATTTTTAAACGCCTGGAAGAACGCGGCTATTGCGATTTGTTGCTGACCCGTTACCCCAGTTTACGAAAGTATTTTTCCGACTTTATACGGTTACCGTTTGAAGTGGCGAAAGGCTCTGGGCCACTGATAAAAGCCATCCAGTTCGTCCGGCAATTGGATGACGGCGATCTGAAAAAACTGCCGGAGAATACACCGACTGCGTTCATTCCCCGCGAGCTGCGTCGCAGCCTTAAAGATCAAACCAGCAACATCAATCGCAATGTTTGGGAAATGGGTCTTGCTCTCGCGATGAAAGATGCGTTGCGTTCCGGCGATTTGTATTTGCCACAGAGCAAACAGCATGTGTCGTTCTGGGATCTGACCTTGAACGAGCCCAACTGGGATGAAACCAAACACACTGTCTATACCGAGCTACAGCAGCCTTTGCCGCACGAAGTGCGTTCCGCCATTTCAACCCAGTTCCACGAAGCGGTGTCAGCAGCGAAAAAGCGTTTTGGCCTGGATAATTTCGCCGAGATACACAATGGCCGGTTGAAACTCAAGCGTGACGACAAGCTGGACGTACCAGATAAAGTCAACCAACTGCAAAAGATGATCGATGCGCATATGCCCAGCATACGCATCGAGCAACTGCTGATGGAGGTGGATCAAATGACGCATTACAGTCGTCACTTTGTCCCTATCCAGCATCACCAGTCACGGCCCAAAAACTTTTACAAAAGCATGATGGCTGCCATCATTTCACAGGCCACGAATTTGGGCGTCGTATCCATGAGTAACAGTGTTAAAGGTGTGACCGTCGATATGCTAAGGCATATCCTGCAATACTATATTCGCGAAGAAACCCTGATCAGCGCTAGCGCTGAAATTGTGAATCAACACCATGAGCTGCCGTTGAGTGCGGTGTATGGCTCCGGTACATTGTCCTCTTCGGATGCGCAACGCTTTAAAATCCGCGCCGACAGTCTGTTGGCTTCATACTATCCCCGCTATTACGGCTACTATGAAAAAGCCATCGGAATCTACACCCACGTATCCGATCAATATTCCGTGTTTAGCACGAAAATAATTTCTTGCAGCCCCCGCGAAGCCCTGTATGTCCTAGATGGTTTGCTGGAAAACAACACGATCCTGAAAATCCGCGAACATACCACCGATACGCACGGGTACACCGAAATCGTCTTCGCTCTCTGTCATTTGCTCGGTTTCTACTTTATGCCACGTATTCGAGATCTGAAAGATCAGCAACTGTACCGTATCGACAAATCCGTCGATTACGGTGACCTCAACCATTTACTCACGAAAACAGCTGATCTGGCGATTATTGAGGAGCAATGGGAATACATGATGCGGGTGGCCGTTTCTCTGAAGCAGAAAACTGCGCCAGCACATGTCATCGTTCAACGGTTGACCAACAGTTCACCCTCCGATCGCCTCACCAAGGCATTTACCAACCTGGGCCGGATCATCAAGACCGAATACATTCTGCGGTACCTGACTGACAAAGAACTGCGCCAAACCGTCCAGCGGCAACTGAACAAAGGTGAGTACCGGCACAAACTGCCGCGCTGGATATTCTTTGCGGACCAGGGGGAATTCACCACTGGGGACTATGAGGAAATCATGAACAAGGCCAGCAGCCTCAGCTTTGTATCCAATGCCATTCTGTACTGGAACACGATCAAGATAAATGACGTGGTTGAGCAGCTCCGGCAGCAGGGGGAGGATATCGACGACGAGACCTTATCCCATATCTCGTTATTGCCCTATAAGCATGTGTTACCCAATGGTACGTACTTTATTGAAGATGAGGGGAAGGGGTAATTATTCGGAAACCTACGGTTACGCAGGGTCAACGAAGTTCATAACCGTAGGTTTTCGTTCAAATGCCCCCGCTGGTCCTAGTCCTGCTCTTTTTGTTACGAGTAGTCAGGATATGACTGAGCATTGACAATGTAATGGGGTTTTCAACTAATACTTATATATGGGTTTAGTCATAAGAGGGCAAGTTACACAGTGAAATCCATGCTGTAATGCTGGCAGTAAATGAGCGTATGAACATCATTGATGTTCGTACGGTTAAAGCTGTTATACGATAGTGGAAATTGCGAACAGTGATTGAATTATGATCATCTATATTGATATGGACGGAGTTCTGGCAGATTACGATGCTGCATATGCTCAAATCAAGAAGCAGCAGCCCAGTGTAGCTTACCCTCAATCCCTACCTAAGTTTTTTGAAGATTTGGAACCTATAGACGGTGCCATCAATGCATTTTTCAAGCTGTGCGAGAAAAACAATGTGTATATCCTAACTGCCCCTTCTAATAGAAATCCGTTGAGCTATACCGAGAAGCGACTGTGGGTCGAAAGGCATCTAGGCTTTGAGGCTACTGAAAGACTAATTATCTGCTCTAATAAAGGGCTCCTTAAAGGTGATATTCTGATTGATGACAATATCGACGGTAAAGGAGAGGAAGCATTTGAAGGTAAAGTGTTACACTTTGGGAGCAAAGGTTTTCAAACTTGGTCTAATATTTTGAAGGAACTGGATTAACCTCTAGCTTCTACGGTGAATATTTATTGCGTAATACCATTCAAAACTAATAATGATGTAATTGAAGCAATATTCTACTAGCAAGATTAAGGAGATAGGTATGGCTATAGTTCGTAGTAATAGACTGCCTGTTAAACACCCAGGTATTGTCTTTAAAGAAAAATACATGAGTGCTGATAATCATACCGACGTTAGTAAAAGGTTAAGTATGACCAGGAAGGACTTGTTGAGCTTTACTGAGGGTAAAAGTTCAGTAACGATTGAGCTGGCTAAAGGATTAGAGCAAATGACAAGAATCAGCCTTGAGTACTGGATGAATCGTCAGAAGAAGTATGATGCATTTATCAGAAGTAGCATAAGGTAAGTTCTTGTTAGTAGCATGGCTATTTAAATCAAATAACTTGGTTCAATCCAAATATTTGAACATCTCACCCTTTTTTGTTTTAACAGTGACAAATTATGGTTTCATGAACAAATGACATGTCATCCAACTGACTATACACGTACATATTTTAAAGTAGTTTTCTTATATTCCTTCCAAATAAATACAAAAGTAAAATCTTGTAAGAAAATTACTTTAAAAACTTTCCTTCCGGACAGAGAAATCAAAGAGTTATAGCTTTATGGGTTAAATGAATTTATTTGAATGCCCACTTGAAAAAGCGTCTATAAGGCGTTGTTTCACTTGGACTTCTGTAGCTCTTATGGTCTTTATGTTGCTTTATACGCTTGAGTTAAACATCAAATGCTTCGATTATTGGGCATGGGCCTGTTTTGCTGCTGCGGCATTCTGTCGCGAGTTGCTGCAATGAGTTCCTGGCTTGTTTAAGTTCTGCTATTTGTTTATCCAGTGCTGTTACGCGTGCTGATGCAAGTTCATACGCTTTGTGGCGGTCGTTGCTTGAGTCGAGTGCGATGAGGTCTTTGATCTCTGCCAGTGTGAATCCTGCGGCTTTTGCTTTGAGTATGAACTTGAGCTGCTTGATATCTTCATCACCATAGCGACGAATTCCGCCTTTCTGAGGAGGAATCTTGAGTAAGCCTTTGCGCTGATAAAACCTGATGGTTTCGACGCCAACGCCGCCCGCCTTTGCGAATTTGCCAATTGGTAACATGTGTCTTGACTCCGTACTATGATACGGTATTTATACTATCACCATCTCAAAACAGGTACGAGGATAACTTATGACTGCTAATCAAGAAAAGAAAGCTATACTGTATCGAATGGTAATGGACAAACACGTGTGCCCATACGGGCTTAAAACCAAAGATCTTTTGCAGCGTGAAGGCTATGAGGTTGAAGATAACTGGTTAACGTCTCGCAGCGAGACGGACGAGTTTAAGGCTAAACATGATGTATCAACCACTCCGCAAACCTTTATCGAAGGAGAAAGAATTGGTGGCTATGAAGCTGTCAGAAAGCACTTCGGGAAACCCGTAAAGTCTAAAGACGAAACAAGTTACCAGCCAGTTATTGCGCTATTTAGCATGACTTTTTTGATGGCAATAGCGGCAAGCATTGCAGTGTTCGACACAGCGCTTAATCTACAAGCATTGCATTGGTTTATAGCATTCAGCATGGCTATTTTAGCGCTGCTAAAACTGCAAGATATTGAAAGCTTTTCCACCATGTTTCTTAACTATGATCTACTGGCTAAGCGATGGGTCCCCTACTCTTACATCTATCCCGTGGCAGAAGGTCTTGCCGGTGTATTAATGATTGGAGGATTGCTGCCCTGGCTTTCTGCACCATTAGCATTCACCATTGGTACAGTAGGTGCAATATCAGTCTTTAAAGCTGTCTACATTGATAAGCGAGAACTGAAATGCGCTTGCGTTGGCGGCTCCAGCAATGTCCCGCTTGGGTTTATATCACTGACCGAAAACCTGATCATGATAGGCATGGGTATCTGGGTAGGATTAAGTGCCCTTGGAGTTACGTTAAGTTAGTAGTTTGAAACAGAAATGCCAATCATTGACTGCACCATGATTGCACCACAACCGTGGATAAATGACTGGCATTTCTATTGATTAAAATATTAATTCTTATGTGACCGGAAATGCTCTGCTCGATTAACCATATCATTCATCAAGTTTGCAGCTTTGCTGGTTAACGGGTGTTGAGTGAAACCTTCTCGCGGAGAGATGTAGCCGGCCATTTCGCGGGCAATCTCCAGTTGTCGCTCTGAGCCTTCAGCTAGCAATGCTATGATTATGTTCTCCAGCGCAATCACACGAACCCGAAGGTGTACCAATTCGGAATTCGACATTTCGGGAATCTCAACGGGTTCATCATCGTCTTGATACGCAGCACCGCCTTCATTATCCCATCTTGAAAGGGATTCGTGCGATTTTAGAAATTCAGTTTCATCAGTTTTCGAATTTGAAATAGCCATCTGCGGAAACTCCTTGTAAAAAATTGTGTTTACCGAAGTATCCAATGTAGCTCGAAAATAGAGAGTTGTAAAATTACGTTCTTGCGTTTGTGACTCCAGAATATCCAGTTCGATTTTATATCATTGACCGAAAACCTGATCATGATAGGTATGGGTATCTGGGAAGTACCTTGAGTCAATTATCGTCGAATAAACTGAGCGATCAAATATTTCTTATAAAGCACTGATGATATCTTCATACTGCTCTTTAAATCCTTTAGTGGATAATTTTCCAGAAAACTCACTAAATTTAATATAAACGTGGCCATCAGACTCAAGTAGGCTTTGGATTAGAAACTCCCTCCCTTTTAAAGAAGACGGGGAATAATATATTTGGCTGAATCCACTATCAGTAAAGTCAGAGCAATTAGTCTTCATTTTTATAGGCATACCGTTAACTGATACAATACTAAGTTGATCGGATATACATGGGCTTGAAGGAAAACTTTCTCGTTGTATCGAAATATAAGGTGTATCATCAGTCACTAGCATATATCCACTAATAGACTCTATTTTTAAGCTTGATGATGCATATACAGAAGTTGAAACAGATCCCATGTCCATCGAGAACCATTCATTTTCATGTATCAAAGTAAATGTATCGCCTTCACTTATGTCTTCCCAAAATTTTACAAACCCCTCCATAGGAATATTAGATTGGATTCTCGGGCTTTTAAACTTCAAATGATTTTGAGACGTACTAAGTTCTTTAAATGCCTCCATTGAAGTCGAAGCATTATTAGGTATATACATAAAAACTTTCTCTGAAACTTCAGAGCGAAATTGGCAGTATTCCCTATAGTCATAACTTACATCATTTAATTTAATGGAAACAACTTTCTCGCTAAACTTGCAATTATCTGAGTCAGTAACAATATGGACAAAGTTGGGGTTTCTGGTCATGTTTTGAAGTAAAAAAAATGCTCCGAGCTTTTGCCGTTCACCTTCAGAATTTTTAATCGTAGCCGATATACCCATCTGTTCTTTATTCCATAAAGTACCCTCAACAACTTTATATTCAGCTTTGCTGGGTGTGGATATAATCAGTATAAGAACAAAAAGATAGCGCATAGTAGCTCCTTATTTTTGTGACCTATTTCCTTATTAGAAATAAATCAAATACGCTCGTAGTTGGTAGCCAAACTTATTCAAGCCAAACTTAATTAAGAGCCTTCCTTCCATAAAATGACTACGAGTAAATAACCATATAGCTATTTGTAAATTACGTTTCTGAGCTGCTACTGGTTTTAACATTCACAATACAATAATTATTATGACTCGACAAATAAGAAAGGCGGTCTAGTTGACCCGCCTTTCTTATAATTTATGACTATTAAGATCCATTTATCAACAAATGCACCCAGATGCTGGCTGCGTAGCCGAGTGCGATGGCTGGTGTCCATTTGAGGTGTGTCATGAAGGTGTAGTGGCCGCGGGCCTGGCCCATGAGGGCGATTCCGGCTGCTGAGCCGACGGATAGTAAGCTGCCGCCGACGCCGGCTGTTAATGTGACCAGTAGCCATTGTGCGTGTGACATGTCGGGTTGCATGGTGAGCACTGCGAACATGACCGGGATGTTGTCGACGATGGATGACAAGATGCCGACGAGGACGTTGGCTGGTGTTGCGCCAAGTTCGCCGTACATGTAGCTGGATGCCATGCCTAAGTAACCCAAGAACCCTAAACCACCTACCGCGAGAATCACGCCATAGAAGAAAAACAAGGTGTCCCACTCTGCTTGCGCGATGCGGTCAAAGATATCGTAGGGTCTTTGAGTTGAAACGCTGGTTGGGTTTTCTTCGGTTTCTTTTTTGTGTTTTCTGCGTAGGAAGAAGCCGTAGAATTTCAGGAAACCAAGACCAAGCATCATGCCGATTGCGGGTGGCAAGTGCAGGAAGTTGTGGAATGAAATGGCGGTGATGATGGTCAGCAGGAAGAGGCCGACGATGACTAAACCGCCCTGCTTTATTTGCGCATGACAGCCCTCTTCGATTGCTGCTGGTTTGCCCTTCATGATGGCAAATTGCATGATAAATGCTGGAACGAGGAAGTTAACCACTGACGGTATAAATAATGAGAAGAACTCTGAGAATTCAACCATGCCTTTTTGCCACACCATCAGGGTTGTGATGTCGCCGAAGGGACTGAATGCGCCGCCTGCGTTGGCGGCGACAACGATGTTGATACAGCTGACGCCGACGAATTTTGCATGGCCATTACCAACCGCTAACACTACTGAACACATGATCAATGCGGTGGTTAAGTTGTCCGCAATCGGTGAGATAAAGAAGGCAAGAATACCGGTCATCCAGAATAGTTGTTTGTAGGTAAAGCCTTTGTTGACCAGCCAGTCGCGCAGAGCATCAAACACATCACGCTCAATCATGGCATTGATGTAAGTCATGGCGACGAGCAGGAAGAAGAACAGCTCGGCGTACTCTAGGAAGTTATGACGAATGCCCTCTTCTGCTAAGGTCGATAAGCCATGCTGTTTATAGACAATACCAATCACCAACCAGATTAAACCTGCCGCGATGAGAATAGGCTTAGATTTTCTTAAGTGGATTTTTTCTTCGAATATGACCAATGAATACGCTATGACGAAGATGGCGATGGCTATAAAACCGACCCAGTGGTCAGTTAAATTAAGTAAAGTTCCAGATGAGGCTTCTGATGCAAATACTTGAAAAGGAAGGAATAACAAAGATAAAAACAAAATAGACGAATATTTTTTCATGGTATTTGCCATGGCTATCTTTTTTCTGGTGGCGCAATTATAGGTATCTATAGCCAGATGTCATAGATCTAAATCAATGTTTTTGTAGTATTTGTTGTATGGCGTTGGATAAGTTTTGGTTATGGGTGGGGGTGGAGGTGGAGTTGCAGTATCTATATGACTGTTCGTACGGACAACTCATGAGTTGTCCCTACAATTCTGGGCGGGCACATTGGCCCGCCCCTACCTATGAATTAGAAAAGTTCAGGCACACACATAGGTACCCCTGGGGCAGACTCTGCACCCTACCCGAAGTGAGATGAAACTCAAACTACATGCAGTTCGCCTTTATACATTTGCATCTGGCAGTGAAATTGGTAACTACCTTTTTTGAGTTTTTTTAGTTTAATGGTTTTAGTTTTATTAATGGGTAAGCTTTCGCTGATATCAAGCTCTGGAAAGATAACCATTTCAGCACACGGGGTTTCGTCTTTACGTTCGAACTCTAAAGTTATTTCAGTTTCCGCTGGAACACTGATATGCGCTGGCTGATAAACACCATCTTCAACGATAATTTTAACAATATCCTGATCTTTTGCCCGGACGTTCTTAGGTTTATAAATCCAGAACCAATAAATAATAAGTGCTATCAGTACTAAGCCAATGATGTTGATTACCAGTAAGTTCATATGATGTCCTTTTGGCTTAATGCTCTTTAGGTTTGAAAAAACGTAGGCGGTTGGCATTAGTCACCACAGTCACTGATGAGAATGCCATCGCTGCGCCTGCTATGACAGGGCTCAATAAAATACCGAAGAACGGATACAACAAACCTGCGGCAATAGGTATGCCCGCAACATTGTAAATAAAGGCTCCAAAAAGGTTCTGTTTGATGTTTCGCAATGTCGCTTTACTGGTTGCCACAGCATCTGCAAGACCATGTAATGAACCGCGCATCAAGGTGATATCGGCACTTTCAATAGCAACGTCAGTTCCAGTACCAATGGCAAAGCCAACATCGGCCTGCGCCAGCGCTGGTGCATCATTGATACCATCACCGGTCATACCTACAAGCTCACCTTCCTTTTGCAGCTCTTTAACTTTGTTAACTTTATCCTCGGGTAACACTTCAGCAAAGAACTCTTCGATGCCGACTTTTTTGGCCACAGCTTTTGCGGTAGCTTTGTTATCACCCGTTAGCATGACAACACGTATACCAGATTTTTGTAAGCGCTTAATGGCTTCGATTGAGTCTTCCTTAATAGGATCAGCCACAGCAATAATGGCGGCGAGTTTTTTATCAATCGCGAAGTACATCGGAGTTTTAGCTTCACCAGCTAACTCCTGGGCTTTATCAACCGCATGGTCAATGTCGACACCTTGATCGCGCATCAGCTTTTCATTACCAAAATACAGATGCTTACCGTCAACATTAGCTTCCACACCATGACCGGCAATAGAGTTAAAGTCTGAGCTTTTGCTAAGCTCAATATCTTTTTCTTTTGCAGACTCAACAATGGCTTGAGCGAGTGGATGTTCTGAGCCGGTTTCAAGGCTTGCCGCCAGTTTTAAGTTCTCATCGTCTGACAAATCATTGAAAGACACTATGTCGGTTACTTTCGGCGAACCTTCGGTAATGGTGCCGGTTTTATCCAGTACCATGGCTGTAATTTTAGAAGCGCTTTGTAGCGATTCGCCATTACGAATCAGGACGCCAGCTTCGGCGGCTTTACCGACACCGACCATCACTGACATTGGCGTTGCCAGTCCTAATGCACAGGGACAGGCGATAATAAGAACTGTGGTTGCCGATACGACGGCAAAAGCCAGAGCATCTTGGGCGCCTAAGTTAAGCCACACCAGCGCGGTGACAACCGCAATTATCATGACGGTCGGCACAAAGTAAGCAGCGATGATGTCGGCCAGGCGGCCAATGGGTGGCTTGGAGTTTTGCGCCTGTTTGACCATCTTGATGATCTGCGCAAGAGCTGTATCTTTGCCGACACGAGTTGCTTTGAAAATAATTGAACCACTTTTATTGATAGTTCCGGCAGAGGCCTCATCGCCCTCTTCTTTTTCCACCGGCATTGGCTCACCGGTCAACATGGATTCATCAATACTCGACTTGCCTTCTGTTACTACCCCATCAACTGGAATTTTTTCACCGGGACGAACACGCAATAAATCATCCTTCTGTACATCTTCAATCGGGATGTCTTTCTCATCGCCATCGCGAATGACACGAGCCGTTTTTGCCTGCAAGCCAATCAAGCGTTTAATCGCTTCTGAGGTTCTGCCACGGGCTCGAACTTCCAGCGCCAGTCCTAAATTAATCAAACCTATAATCATGGCGGTTGCCTCAAAATAGACATGGCGCGCCATTTCGGGAATTGAATCAGGGAAGAACACCACAACCATAGAATAGAGCCACGCGGTACCCGTACCCAATGCAATCAGGGTGTCCATGTTGGCTGAGTGATTCTTAAAGGATTTCCAGGCACCGGTAAAGAAATGCTTACCGGAAAAATACATAATAGCCAGTGTGACAAGGCCGACAATTAACCAGGCAATGCGTTCCTTGTTTGTGGTTACGGTCATGGCGCCGCCTAATAAACCATACGCCATTAAAGGGACACCAACACCCAGCGCGATCCACATCTGCATCATGAGGCGCTTGTAATAAGCTTTGCTAGCCTGCTCTTTTTCTTCAAGAGCATCACTTTCAGATTCATTTTCAATAAACGATGCCTGATAGCCCGCATTCTCAACCGCTTCAATCATGCTGTCGGTATTGGCAGAACCTTTAATAGTAACGGTGCGGTCAGCGAAATTCATCTCGGCGCTTTCAACGCCGTAAACGCCTTTTAATGCACCTTCAATTTTACCGACGCAACTGGCACAGCTTGCTCCTTCGATATTGAGCTCTACGGTTTTTAATTTGGAAGGATGTTTACTCATGTGGCTTAACCTTAACCATAATTGGCAATTCTTTTACCGAATCAATTGTAGTTACTTTAGCACCAATAATTAGAAGAAATAACCATAAGCTGTTGGTGATTTCCTGACTTCGAGCTTTGAAGGATGTATAGCGTGAGTGTGAGTTAGCATTGATATATAACCCATCAGTTACGAATCTGTATGGGGACATACCCATTACCATTCGAGACGGTACAGCTTTTATTTCTTGCTTAGGAGTCATAAGTTATCCTCGTACCATGTTTTGACATAGTGATAGTATAAAGACAGTACCATAGTACGGAGTCAAGCCCCATGTTTCCAATTGGCAAAAGCGAGCGGCGTTGGAGTTGAAACCATCAGGTTTTATCAACGTAAAGGTCTGCTTAGGATTTCCAAACCAGAAGGCGGAATTCGTCGTTATAGTTTATAGATACCATCTCTCCCTCCCTTAACGATTATCACAACGGCTCTTTTATTTGACATATATGATTTTTCATATATATTGCCAGCCATATATATTCAAGTATGGCCAAGACTATGCAACCAACCGATTTCTTCAAGTGTTTGGCAGACGACACCCGCTTACGTTGCCTGATGTTAATCCAGCAGGAAACTGAGCTATGCGTCTGCGAACTGATGGAAGCTTTGGATGAAAGCCAACCGAAGATTTCTCGCCATCTTGCCCAATTGCGCCAATGCGGGCTGTTGCTCGATAGGCGTGATGGTAAGTGGGTTTATTACCGTTTAAATCCGGACCTGCCAGCATGGACACACAAAGTTTTATCTGAAGCCGTTGCAGACAATCAAGCCTACATTGCAGACAACAGACAGCGACTGAAAGATATGGCAAATCGTCCTGAACGCTCAATATGCTGCTAATACCCGAATATTTTCAATATCTTAGAGAGACATATTTAACCTGTTTCTACAAGGAATAGCCATGAAATTACTCTTTATCTGTACTCATAACGCCTGCCGTAGCGTGCTTGGGGAAGTCATTGCGCGGTCTTTAGGCCAAGGCCGTCTCGAAACTGCCAGCGCAGGAAGTGCACCGCGCGGTGTTGTCCACCCCCTTACCTTGAAATACCTCGCCAAGCACGGCTACAGCACCGAAGGATTAACCAGCCAGAGCTGGGATGAGTTGAGCCATTTTGAGCCGGATGCGGTGATTACTGTGTGTGACAGTGCCGCTGGTGAAGCCTGTCCTGTGTGGATGGGTAAAACCTTAAAAGTACACTGGGGATTGCCCGATCCATCAAAAGGCCATAGCTCTGAAGAGGATGAAGCCAAAGCTTTTGCGCATGTGATTAGCATTATTGAAAAACGTATTCGTGAACTTTTGGAGAAAGACTTTGAACAAATGGATGCTGACCAACTTAAAACTGAACTGCAACAACTTGGGGAGTTATTTTAATGGGTGTTTTTGAACGTTTTTTATCGCTTTGGGTTGCCTTGTGCATTGTCGCTGGCGTAACTCTGGGTAATGTATTGCCGGATGTTTTTAGCTATATCGCTAAGCTTGAATATGCTCACGTCAACATTTTGGTAGCAGTACTCATCTGGTTAATGATTTTCCCAATGATGGTTCAGGTTGACTTTAAATCGATTAAAGATGTCGGCAAAAAGCCGAAAGGACTGATTTTAACCTTGGTCATCAATTGGTTGATTAAGCCTTTCACTATGGCTGCACTCGGCGTCCTTTTCTTCAAATTCTTCTTTGCCGATTTGGTTGATCCGCAAACCGCCAATGAATACATCGCAGGTATGATTTTGCTAGGCGTCGCTCCCTGTACCGCTATGGTTTTCGTCTGGAGCCATTTAACCAAAGGAGATGCCAACTATACTTTGGTGCAAGTTTCGATTAATGACGTCATCATGGTTTTTGCCTTTGCGCCACTGGCCGCTTTCCTATTAGGCGTAACCGATATTACAGTGCCATGGGAAACCTTGTTGTTATCAGTAGTTCTGTATGTACTGTTGCCGTTAATAGCTGGTGCTATAACACGCAATGCTTTAGATAAAAAAGATGATCATCATAGATTAAATAATTTTTTAGTTAAGTCAAAACCCTGGTCAATATTGGGCTTGTTATTAACCATTGTTTTATTGTTCGCATTTCAGGCCGAAAAAATTCTCGATAAGCCGCTGGATATTGGCCTGATAGCCATTCCACTACTGATCCAGACCTATGGCATATTTATCATTGCCTATGCCGCTGCCAAGTTTATGAAACTGCCGCATAATGTTGCCACTCCTGCGTGCATGATCGGTACCTCAAACTTCTTTGAACTTGCTGTAGCTGTAGCCATTTCATTGTTTGGACTTCATTCCGGTGCTGCGTTGGCCACCGTTGTTGGTGTTCTGGTTGAAGTACCAGTCATGTTATCGCTGGTGGCTTTTGCTAATAGGACTAAGCATTGGTTTAAGGCTTAGGTTTTGAAACACAGTAGAGGTGAGTTTTTTTGGACTCTCGCCTCTACACTGACAGACTAAACGTCGTAGCACTTGCTTCTCAGACTGTCATTCCCGCCTTCGCGGGAATGACAAACTAAATGTTAGTCCTTTTCCCTGACTCTTCCAATGATACATCAATTGTTGTCCGGTAAGCTCTTAAGCCACTTCAGTTGTTTATCCTATGAATAAGCTTTCTTAAGAGCAGATCCTGAACTGTGACCAAAGGGAATACCTTTAGGTAATTCAGGCGACCGAAGGAAGTCCCTTTAGGGGATCTGCTCTTGGCTTTTTAGGGTAAACAAAGGCCAGCACACAGGCGCTCCCCCTTCCTCCAGAAAATAACTGATCTTCCTCCTCATTCCTTGACAAAAATCAAGCAGTTAAACTCTTGATATGATATACCTAGTATGTGCTTTACACTCTTAAACTCATGGAATAAAGGAGTTTGCATCATGAACGAAGACGAATTGAAATCAGACGTTAAGAAGCTGTATGAAAAGCTTATAACTCAGCGCGATGAATTGAAGGTTCAAGCACATCTGGCGAAAGCTGAGCTTAGAGATAAGTGGCATGAGACAGAACATGAATGGCAGCGATTTGAGGCCAAGGCCAAAACTATTGGCAAAGGTGCAGAAAAAGCTTCTGAGGATATAGGCAAGGGTTTTACTTTATTGGGACATCAGTTACAAGAAGCATACAAGGATTTAAAACAAGCATTCAAATCCAGTGATCTTACAGATTAATTTTATCTTTAATCTGGAAGCCTCAGGATGAAACTTAAGGTCATTACCTACAATATTCATCGCGCGATTGGCGTTGACCGCAGGTTTCGTCCTGAGCGTATTGTTGAGATTCTAGAGAGCTACGATGCAGACATTATCGCTTTACAAGAAGTGGATGACGGGGTACCCCGCTCTCGCGAATTGAATTTAGCGAAAGAGCTGGCCGAAGCACTTGATTTTCCCTACTACGTTTTAGGCAAAAATGTCAGCTTGAAAAAAGGCCATTATGGTAATGCTACCTTGAGTCGTTATCCGATTGTTCGCGAACGCAATATCGATTTAACTATTGCCAATAAAAAACGGCGTGGCTGTCAGCATACCACTATTGATATTCCTTCAAGTCCTTCTAAAACGGTTCACCTTGAGGTTTTTAATTTACATTTGGGACTGTCCGCTAAAGAGCGCGACAAGCAAATTCAAAAGCTGCTTCATTCGTCTGAATTTAACAAACTGGACGAAGACAGCAATAAATTAATTATTGGTGATTTTAATGATTGGCGTTCTTTGTTGCGTAAGCCTTTGACCGAAGAAGCGGGTTTTCGATGCGCTACAGACAGACGTTATAAAAATAAAGTATCTGCACTTAAGACCTACCCTTCTTTTTCACCCAAAGGTGGACTGGATCGTGTTTACTACCAAGGTGATTTGAAACTTAAGAATGTTTTCTTATGCCGAAAGAGACTATCAAAAGTAGCTAGCGATCATAAACCAGTCATTACAGAGTTTAAGCTATGAAAACCGTACAAACGAGCATGGATAAAACTGAATCAATACTTCCCGTTGCCTTACGTCTGGGAATTAACTCGCGTCATGAACCTCTAATTTTTCTCCGCTCTGACTCACCTGTTGCAAGGTCAGAAGGTTTTGAGACCATGTCCCGAGTACAAATTGAAGTCAATGATAAAACCATTATTGCTACCCTGTTAATTGTCTTTAGCGATCTCATCAAGCCCGGTTTTGCAGGTCTGTCGGAAACGGCATGGAAACGCTTGAAAGTTAAACAAGGTCAACGCATCAAGCTCTCTCATGCACCACAAGTAGACTCGTTAGCTTATATTCGTGCCAAGGCTTTCGGCCATGAACTGAATAAGCATCAGTTGCATGAAATTGTACGCGATATCGTCGATGGTCATTATATGGATGTGCATTTGGCAGCTTTTATTACCGCTTGCGCCAACAATAACATGACCCATGAAGAGGTCTTATATTTAACTCAAGGCATGGTTGCTGCTGGTGAAACCCTTTCATGGCCAGGCGATAAAATCGTAGATAAGCATTGTGTTGGTGGTCTGCCTGGTAATCGCACCTCCCCTATTATAGTTTCTATTCTGGCCGCCAAGGGCTTAACAATCCCCAAAACCTCATCACGTGCCATAACATCGCCTGCTGGTACAGCAGACGTCATGGAAACCATGACCAAAGTAGATTTAACTTTCAACCAATTAAAGCAGGTTGTGGAGAAATATAATGGCTGTCTTGCCTGGGGTGGTTCGGTAAGTTTAAGTCCGGCCGATGATATTCTGATCAGTGTTGAAAAAGCGTTGGATATCGATTTTGAAGGCCAACTTATTGCGTCAATTTTATCGAAGAAAATTGCAGCCGGTTCAAAGTATGTACTGATTGATATTCCGGTCGGCCCGACTGCAAAACTACGTAGCCAAGAAGCTGCCCAACATCTTGCAGAGCAATTAAAAGCTATAGGTGATGAGATGGGCTTAAAAGTTAAAGTAGTGATAACTGATGGCTCACAACCGGTGGGTTATGGCATTGGCCCAGCGCTAGAAGCATGGGATGTTATTGGCGTTTTGAAAAACTCAAGCTCCGCTCCGCAAGACTTAAAAGAACGCTCAGCGCTTCTTGCTGGTGAATTATTGGAGCATGCTGAAGTCGTCAAGCCGGGTGAAGGTAAAGCAGAAGCCTTGCGTGTTATTGAGTCAGGAGCCGCCTGGGATAAGTTTATGCAAATCTGCGAAGCTCAAGGGGGCTTTAATGAGCCTCCGGTGGGCTGCTGCAAGATGAATGTGAGCGCAGATAAATCAGGCTATATTCGACGAATTAACAACCGTTTATTAAGCCGACTGGCAAAACTCGCTGGGGCACCAGCCGACCATGCCTCAGGTGTTTATATGGAAGCCAAAGTGGGTGACTATATATCTGAAGGCGCTACTCTGCTCACTATCCATTCAGAAGCGCCTGGCGAGCTTGAGTATGCACTAGCATTTTACAATACTCATAAAGAAATGATTATTATTGAGGAAGGATTATGAGCACCCTATTTTTTGACCTCTCGGAGAACTTGAATTTATCAGCGCCCGTATGTGACAAAATCGGTGCCTCTATGGGTAAACTATCGATGCATTACTTCCCAGATGGTGAAGTCAATGTTCAGTTGCTGAGTCCCTGTAAGGATCAAACCGTAGTCGTTTTAGCTGATTTATCGCACCCGAACTCTAAACTTCTTCCTCTGTTGTTTGTATTACGCATGATAAAGGAGCAGTCGCCAAAGAAGATTGTGCTCATTGCTCCATACCTCCCCTATATGCGTCAGGATGCGGTTTTCCATGAAGGTGAGTCGATTCTCGCCAAACATTTTGCAGAGATACTTTCTGAAAATCTGGATGCCCTGATTACTGTTGACCCACACCTACATCGTTTCTTCAGTTTGGATCAGGTGTACCCTATCCGTACTTACCTGGCTCATACTTCCAGCCCGATTGCGCAGTGGATCAAAAGCCAAGTAAAAGATCCAGTAATTATTGGACCGGATAGCGAAAGTCGCCAATGGGTTGAAGCCATTGCCAGTGAAATCCATGTGCCTTTTTTGGTCGCCAATAAAGTCCGTCATGGCGACAAGGATGTAGAAATTACCATTAAAGGCTTAGAAGAATACAAAGACAAAACCGTAGTACTAGTTGATGACATTATTTCCACCGGGCACACCATTTTTGAAATTACCAGGCATCTCGAACAGGCCGGAGTCAGAACCATTATATGTGTCGCAACTCATGCCATATTCAATGAAAATGCTTACGGAAAACTGGCCCACTCTCACATCAGCCAGATCGTAAGTTGCAATACGATTCCTCATGTTAGCAATGCAATCGATGTATCGGACAGCATCGCTGAGAGTTTTAAACTGGTTAAATAATGGATTAACTTTTCATGAGTCTAGATTGGCTGAACTTTTTAGCAGGTGTCGGAATCTTCCTTTGGGGGATGTCACTGATTGAGTCAAGCTTAGCTAAGTTAGCCTCTGGGAAACTTAACCACTACCTTTCCTCTTGGACCAAAACTCCAGTTTCGGCAGTCATCACTGGCGCTGCCTGTACCACGGTTGTGCAAAGTAGCTCTCTCATTACCTTAATCGTCTTGGCCTTAGCCAGCTCAAAATTATTGAACTTAAAACAAGCCGTTGGTGTAATCTTTGGAGCTAACCTGGGAACAACAGCAACCGGCTGGTTGGTCACCTTCCTGGGCTTTAAATTTAGCTTGGGTGAGTTTGCCATTTACTTTATTGGTATCGCTGCACTTGGACGTGTTTTCTTCGCTAAAAACACTAATCAGATAGCTTTATATTCGCTCTTTATCAGTATGGGTTTGATTTTATTCAGTTTGGATATCATCAAGTCTGGAACCCTTGGGCTAAGCGAGAACTTTGATCTGACCGATTTAAAAAACCAGTCGCCGCTGGTGTTTTTGGCTATGGGTATGATATTAGCCGCTCTGTTGCAATCAAGTTCTGCTGTAATGATGATGAATTTAAGTGCAGCACATGCAGGTTTAATCAATGTAGAAAATGCTTTTGCTATTGTAGTGGGTGCTGATATAGGCACAACCAGTACGGCCGTTCTAGGCAGTATTAAAGGTGCCAAAATTAAGAAGCAACTTGCATTGGCTCATGTTGTATTCAATATGACCAACGCCATTGTTGCAGTGCTTCTGATACTGCCTTTTATTAAAACCCTCTTTGAGTTCCTGAACATTACAGACGTTTTGATTAGCATTGTTGCATTCCATAGCATCATAAATCTGATTGGTATTTTTATTTATCTGACGTTATTTAATTACTTCATAAACTTTCTGTCGTTACGATTTACCGACACACTTAGTCCAATTGAAAGTCGGCTGTCATTGATTCCTGTTGATATGCCCCCAGTTGCGATTGATAGGTTCCGCTTTGAATCTATCGCCTTCATTAATAAAGTCAGTCTGTTTAACCAGAAGTGCCTCTCAGTTGACTTTATGAGCTCAGATCAATATTTAGAATTAAAGAAAATGGAAGGCTTATTTATTAAACTTTCTCGTAAGCTTTCAGAGCGCCCTCTTACAGAAGAACAAACTCAAGCTTTGTATAATCTATTGGCAGCCACCAGGGATGGGATTTATTCAGCAAAACTGTTGAAGGATTTGTTAGCAGATTTAGAGCAACCCGATCTAGCCGAGTCCTATCGAGATAAATCAACCTTCCCTATCTTCAATCAGGCTAAAGCATTTTATGAGGATTCAAGACACTTATTCGATCAGAAAGTAGAACTGAGCTTCAAGGATTTCACCAAAAACTGGTCTGAACAATTGTTTCATGAGTTTAAAACCAGCGAAGCTAATTTGTTGACCTCACAAATCAGTCAAAATATTTCAGTCGATATCATTTCCACATTATTAAATCTAAACAAATCACTTTATAAGTCCTGCAAATATTATATGCAGGCGTTAGAATCAATAGATAAAACCATTAAGGAAACCAACCATGAAAATTAAAGTACATGGTGCAGCGGAAGAAGTAACCGGTTCCTGCATACAGATTACCACTGAACACAGTAATATTATTGTTGATTGCGGACTTATTCAGGGTGCCCCCAAGCGAGAAGAGAGAAACCGCTCCCCCTTCCCTTTTGCTTTGCGTGATATTGATGCCGTTATTTTAACTCACGCCCACATCGATCATAGTGGCCGATTGCCGGTTCTGGTCAGTCAAGGCTATCAGGGACCAATACACACGCATCAGGCAAACGCTGATTTACTGGATATTTTGCTGATGGATAGCGCTTATTTACAGGAAAAAGAAGCGGAATGGGCAAACAAAAAGCGTAACCGTAAAGGCTTAAAGTTAGTCGATGCGCTTTATACTCAGGATGACGTACCACCGGTTTTATCGCTGTTAAATTTACATCCTTATAACAAACCTGTTGAGATCACAGAAGACATCACCATGGTGCTGCACAATGCCGGGCATATCCTCGGTTCTTCGCACATTGAGTTATTAATTAAAGAAAATGGGCATGCCAAGCGTATCATTTTAAGTGGTGATATCGGTAACCCTGGTTCACCAATCCAGCGAGACTCGAATATTTATGGCAAGGCCGATCTGGTTCTCATGGAATCAACCTATGGTAATCGGAATCATCAAAGCTGGGATGCGTCTGTCGTCGAACTCAAAGAAGCACTTGAAAAAGCGCGGCATGAAGGTGGCAATGTGTTGATCCCCTCTTTTGCAGTGGGTAGAACTCAAGTTTTGCTCTATTATTTTGCGAAATATTATAAGGAATGGCACCTAAACGAGTGGGATATTTATTTAGACTCACCCATGGCTATTAAGGTTACCAACACTTATGGTAAATACTGGCAACTGTATAAAGAAGAAAGCCAACACCTGTGGTCCGGTGATACACTTCATCAGAAACTACCTAATTTAAAATTCACACCAGAAACAGAGCAATCTATTGAGCTTAACAGTGTCAGAAAGGGAGCTATCATCATTGCAGGTAGCGGCATGATGAACGGTGGGCGGATAAAGCAGCATTTAAAGCATAATCTGTGGCGCCCCGAGTGTACTCTGGTAGTTGCGGGCTTCCAACCAGAAGGCACACTCGGCAATCGTATAGTTGAAGGTGCGCCTTACATCAAATTATGGGGAGAAACAGTAAAAGTTGCGGCTAGTGTCCATACTATTGGTGGCTTCTCTGCTCATGCTGGACAGCAAGATTTACTTCGCTGGTATCAGAAATTTGAAAACTCACCAAGACTGGTGTTGATTCATGGTGCTAAAACAACGATAGAAGAGTTCCATGACTTCATCACCCAGAATGTCGATAGCGAGGTTACCATCGCTAAGCAAGGTGAGGTAATTCTAGTTTAAAATTTAAGATGCTTTGTTAGCAACCAGCTGGATCGAGCGATCTCATTATCAACATAGTGTTGTAAATGCTCATTGCGGTGCTCAATGAAAAGATCAAGCTCGCGTCTGAGCTCAGGCTGCTTGCGCTTAAGCTCGTTGACCCGCTTGGTAAGGCGTTGGGTATCACGCCGATAAATATCAATGATTATCGACTGTTCCCAAACGATTTTTCTAGCGGAGTGAAGTTTCGATGCTGCGATCAAATCATCTATATTTTTTGACAACTCAAGTCCAGAACCAATATTAAATGAATGACTCTTGTAATCACTTTCAACCAATACAAAACCATCATCGTTCAAGTTTTCAGACAAGATATTCAAACTTTCTGTAATATCGCCTAATACATCGGTGCTTGCCGGAAATACAATGACATCAAATAATTCAGTATTATGTTTTAAAAAATCAGCAATATTTTGACGAATAAATTCTGTTTGATTGTGTACTCTTTTACTATGGGCATCAATTTTTGCCTGTTCAATAAAATCTTCTACGACATCGACACCAATTCCTTGCCAGCCATATTGTTTAGCGAGGTTAATTAAGGTTACGCCCTTACCACAACACAAATCCAGCACTCGCTTTCCGAGTTCCGTCTTTTGGAGTTCATCAACAAGCTCCATCATATAGCCGGTGTTAGTACCTAGCTCAGAAAAGTCTTGGTAAAGGTAAGGCAGGAAGTCGATCAATCGATGACTGCCCAATTCTAAAGATTGTTTTACGGATTCAACTTCTTGAAAATTCATAGCTGACTCCTTTTTACGGAATAATTAGGTAAGAACCTGGCCTCTTAAACAAGCCCATACCTCCTTTGTACTACATTTTCAATGAGTTAGCTAGTACACTTAACCCATCTTTTGACTATTTAATACACAAATACTTGATATCAAGGTAGTCACTAATGCCATATTTTGAACCTTCTCGCCCCATACCAGACTCTTTAACCCCACCGAATGGGGCCATGTGATTGGAAATAATCCCTTCATTAAAGCCTATCATTCCAGATTCAATGTGTTCGCTTAAACGCTTTATACGATGCCTGTCATCGGTGTACACATATGCAGCTAAACCTGCTTTTGTTGCATTCGCTTGCTCAACAACTGATTCTTCAGAGCTAAAAGCAATCAAGGATAAGACGGGGCCAAATATCTCTTCGCAAGCAATGTCCATATCAAAATTAATATCCGTCATGATAGTTGGCTCAAAGATCTGGTTATGTTTCTCAGACACTTCGCCACCAATAATAACTTTTGCACCATCGTCTTTGGCCGACTGGACCAAGCGCTTCACCTTATCAATGCCCGCTTGATTGATTAACGGGGTAATCGAGATATCGTCCTCAAGACCTGAGCCAGTGTTAAGTGACTCGACTTTCTTAATTAATTTATCAGTCACTTCTTGGTAAAGGTTTTCATGAATAAAGATACGATTAGCACAGACGCAGGTTTGTCCTGAATTTCTGAATTTGCTGGCCATAATTCCATCAACTACTGCATCGATATCAGCGTCGTCGAATACAATGAAGGGCGCATTACCACCAAGCTCCATAGTTACGCGTTGAACGTTTTCTGCGGCCTGACTCATGAGAATTTTGCCGACTTTGGTTGAGCCGGTAAAAGAAATTTTACGAACTTTATCACTGGAGGTCAGCGCCTCCCCAATGATACTTGCTTTACTGGTTGGCACTATATTAATAACACCATCCGGTATCCCAGCTTGTTGTGCTAACTCTGCCATGGCCAGTGCTGATAGCGGTGTTTCAGCTGCAGGTTTAATCACAACGGTACAACCAGCAGCCAATGCAGGTGCCACTTTGCGGGCGATCATGGCTTGCGGAAAATTCCAGGGAGTAATAATGCCGACAACACCGACAGGCTGTTTAATAACATGAATTTGCTTGTTGCCATCAGGAGAAGGAATAATATCACCGTCGATACGGAGAGCTTCTTCAGCAAACCACTTAATGTAATTTGCACCGTATTGAATTTCGCCTTTGGCTTCGTGCAGTGGCTTACCCTGCTCGGTGGTTAATATCTCAGCAAGGTCATCAAGATGCTCAACAATGAGTTGATACCAGGTCAGGAGTTTATCAGATCGATCTTGAGCCGTTGTCCTGCTCCATGATTTGAACGATTGATGGGCTGCATCAATAGCATGCTCAACTTCTTGTTCACGACAGTCAGACACTTCAACAATTAGTTCCTGAGCAAAAGGGTCATCAACACGGAATCGTTTGTCGGTTTTAACCCATTGCCCATTAATAAAGGCTCGAGATTTTAATAATGATTCGTTCATAACACTCCAAAAAAATGGCTCCATATGGAGCCATATTAACGAAGCTTATTGATTAATCAAAGCGCCACAGTGTGACAGCGTGAAGAGTTCGAGGTTTAGACGCTAACAAGTTTAGACTCAAGTGATCATTGTTACATCCGCTCAAGCGTTTCGATACCTAACAGATCTAAACCCATTTCAAGTTGAGTCAGGCAAATCTGACTTAAGCGCAATAAGCTGGCCTGACGCGCTTTGTCAGGTTCATTCATAATATGCTGCTTCTGATAGAAGGAACTGAACTGCTGCGCTAAATTGTATAGGTGTTCGCATAAATAATGCGGCGCGCGCTTATCCACGGTTTTATCAAGCGCCACTGGAAAATCAAGCAAACCAAAGGTTAAGTCGTATTCGTTTTCGCTGGTCGGCAATAAATGACCAGGCTTAGCACCAGCCTCTTCTGCTTTGCGCAAAATAGACTTAATTCGCGCAACCTGCATTAATAAATAAGGTCCGGTTTTTCCTTCGAACTCGCTGAATTTTTCTAAGTCGAAAATATAATCTTTAATCCGGAAGTTTCTCAAATCAGCAAACTTGAGTGTCGAAATCGCCACTTTATGTGCAATCTCTTCTTTTTCATCTTCATCAAACTCTGTGCCAAAGTTACTGCCCGCCAATTTTTTACGTGCTTCTTCTTTGGCCATTTGGATCAGATCATGTAGCTTCATCACGCCGCCAGAGCGTGTCTTAAACGGTTTCCCGTCCTTACCGTTCACAGTACCAAAATAAGTATGCTCGTAAGCCGTATTCGCATTCATGCCCATTAAATCTGCGGCAGCAAATACCTGCTTGAAGTGTTGTTGTTGACGACCGTCTACAACGTACAAAACCAAGTTGGCATGATCGTTGTACACACGCTCATACAAAGTCGCTAAGTCGGTGGTACCATACATCACCGCACCATCAGATTTACGCAAAATCAGTGGCGGCATAATGGCTTCATCCTGATCATCTTTAAACGGCACAATTAATGCACCTTGATCACGAACGGCCAAGCCTTTCTCTTCGAGTTGTTGAATCACTTTGGCAATAAATGGATCGGCATCACTTTCGCCCTTCCATAAATCAAAACTCACGCCCAGCTCGCCATAATCACGCTTAAGCGTTGCCACTGAGACATTGACGAAATGTTTCCATAAAGCGCGATAGCCTGCGCGCCCATTTTGAAGCTCAAGCGTTGCCTGACGTGCTTTTTCAGCGGCAGTGTCATCGGACTTACACAAACCTGACTCTTGCGGATAAATTTCTTCTAAATCTTGAATAGTAACCGGAGATTCTTTGGGATAAGGGCCATTAAAGTCAGCATCAAAATAAACCAGATCGGGTTGACGCTTTTTCAGGCCTTCTATCAACATACCCATTTGTGTGCCCCAATCGCCTAAATGCGCATCGGAAACCACCTGGTAACCTTTAAACCGGAAAATACGCTGTAATGAGTCGCCAATAATAGCGGTACGTAAATGCCCTACGTGCATCGACTTAGCAACATTTGGCCCACCAAAGTCGATCATAACTTTGCAGTCAGACTTATCTTCATAACTGCCGAAGGTTTCATCAGAACCGTATGACTCGAGAGTTTTTGCTAATGACTCAGCGTTAACGAACACGTTAATAAAGCCCGGACGAACAACGTCCAGCTTTTCAATCAAAGAATTGTCCGATAAGGCTGCAACGACTTTTTCAGCCGTCACAAAAGGATTGCCTGCACCTAATTTTGCGGCGGCCATTGCACCGTTACATTGATAGTGCCCCAGATCAGGGCGATTCGAGCGCTGAACATTACCCAGCTCGCGCGGCAGTTCAAGGCTTTCAAAAGCGTCAGCAAATAATTGGCTTAGTTGGTGTTCGATAGATACAAGCATGTCGGTTACAGATCGTTGAAAAATTGGCGCTATTATACCTGCTTGAGCAATGCATGCCACGGGTTAGCATAAGAAACATGGCTGGTAATAACTTATTTGGTGTCTATCCCCGATGAATCCGCCGCAATTCCTCGATTAAACCATCGCTGGCGGCTTCTATCAGCTGAATAACCTCAACAAAACCCTGCGCTCCGCCATAGTATGGATCAGGGACTTCTTGTTTAGGTAGATCGGGGGCATAGTCAGCGAGGAATAATTTAATCTTTTGCTGATATTCTGGTTCAGGTACTGCATCGAGCAAGTTGTAGTAATTGGACTCATCCATCGCCACCAGTAAATCAAACTCATGGAAATCAACATCTCGTACTTGTCGAGAGCGAATGAACGACAAATCATAGCCTGCCTTTTTAGCCTCTTCTTGTGCTCTTTGATCTGGAGACTCACCGACGTGATGCGCGCTGGTGCCTGCTGAATCGACAAAAATGAGTTCATTTAACTCAGTTTGTGCCAATTTATGCTTGAAAATACCTTCAGCGGTAGGTGAACGACAGATGTTTCCCAGACAGACAAATAATACTGAAAACTTAGGCATGAATTGATTATTCCCTTAACGATAGTTCGTTGAATGTGGCTCGTTAAATACAGTCGGTTAAAGTCGGTGCATTCGATAAAACTGCTCAGCGGCCGCCAGATCTTCTTGAGTATCGACCCCTAGTCCCGGTGCTTCGCTGGCCTGTTCAACATGAATCGAATAGCCATGAGCTAAGACACGAAGCTGCTCTAAAGATTCCATACGCTCGATCATGGCTGGCGACATTTTGACGTACTCTGCCAAAAAGCCTGCGCGATAAGCGTAAATGCCAATGTGGCGCTGACAATGCTCGATGTCTTGGACACGTTGCTCTTCGAAAGCCCCTCGCTGCCATGGAATTGGTGCACGTGAGAAATACAATGCCTTGCCCTGTTCATCCGCAACAACTTTTACTACATTAGAATTGAAAACCTCTTCTTGGTCAGTGATGGGGGTCGAGAGTGTCGCCATTGGATAAGCAGTATGTTGATGAAGGTTTTCCGCAACCTGACGAATGTTCTCCGGTGAAATAAAAGGCTCATCGCCCTGTACATTCACCACAATCATTTCGGGCTTGAGCAATAATTTTTTGCAGACTTCGGCCAGCCGATCACTGCCAGAAACATGATCCTCGCGAGTCATGCAGACATCGCCACCAAATAGCTTTACAGCTTCTTCGACACGTTCGTCATCGGTTGCCACAACAACCTGTTTGGCATCCGCCATTAGCGCCCTTTCGTAGACATGCTGAATCATTGGCTTACTGCCAATCATGGCTAGCGGCTTACCTGGTAGTCGAGTCGATGCGTAACGCGCCGGTATGACGACGATAAAATCCTTAAAGTGCATCGAGTTCCTCGCTTGAGACAGAGCGTGCTTCCTCTTCCAACATTACTGGAATATCGTCTCGAATCGGGTACGCCAGTTTGTCGAAGCGACAAATAAGCTCGTTGCTGTCTTTCTTGTACACCAGATCACCCTTACAAACTGGGCAAACTAAAACATCTAACAGTTTATGATTCATGCGTTATGGCCTTAATTTGTTCCATTAGCGACTGCAAAAACGATTTAGACAGTTTAGCGCTAACCGGTAAAAAATAAAAACGCTCATCCGCGAAAGATAAGCATTTTACAGCATCCTTTTCAGTCATCAGAATACTGCCTGGAAGTGACTCAAAGTCCTGTTTCGAGAACTGATAATGGTCGGGGAAAGATTGGCGCTTGAACTGAAAGCCTAAGCCATCAAGAGTCTTGTAGAATCGTTCCGGATTGCCAATGGCTGCAACAGCAGTTATTGGCTCTTTCATGTCATCCTGGTGATGATTAATCGCTTGGATTGAATCGGGTTCTAGCACCATGTCTTGACCATTGATAATAATATAGTCAGCCTTCTTTAAGCGAGACTTAGGCTCTCGTAGCGGCCCAAAAGGCATTAGCCAACCATTACCTAATTGCCTGTTTCCATCAACCACCACAATCTCGATGTCACGTTGCAATGCATAGTGCTGCAGGCCATCGTCACAAATAATAATATCGCAACCCATTGCCTCAAGCTCTTTCGCACCGCGAGCACGAATAGGATCAACCACAACAGGAGTTTGGGTTCTGCGATAAATCAGAAAAGGTTCATCGCCTGACTCAGAAGCAGGCGTCGATTGAGTAAGGGTTAAAGGATATTGCTCGGAATGACCACCATAACCACGGCTGATGAGTCCGGGTTTGTAGCCCTGACTTTTGAGCAGTTCCAGAAGGTAAATGGCTAAGGGAGTTTTGCCCGTACCGCCAACCGAAATATTACCGATGACAATGACTGGAGTTTTAAGCTTGGTCGATTTGAAAATACCAACGCGATAAAAGGAACGACGCAACCAAACAATGAGTCTTAACAATAACTGAAAGGGCCAAAACACCCAAAGCCACCAGACAGTTTTGCGGTACCACAATGACTCAAAAAACTGTTGGCTTTTTGAAATGGCCATGCCCTATCCTACTTATTCATTATCTATTCGCTGAACTGCATTTGATATAAGCGAGTGTACTCACCATTTTTATCCAGCAATTCTTGGTGGCTTCCCGACTCAATTATAACCCCGTCTTTGAGCACTAAAATTCGATCAGCACTTTCAATGGTTGATAAACGGTGCGCCACAACCACGGTTGTGCGATCTTTCATCAGCTCTTCAAGCGCTTGTTGAATATAGCGCTCGGATTCAGTATCCAGTGCCGAAGTCGCCTCGTCGAGAATAAGAATCGGCGCATCTTTTAGCATAGCTCTTGCAATCGCAATGCGCTGACGTTGACCACCTGATAACATGACACCATTGTCACCCACTACTGTATCCAAACCTTCCGGAAGCTTCTTGATAAACTCCCAGGCATGAGCATTTTTAGCGGCTTTAATAATGTCTTCATCTGACACTTCATCCATACGCCCATAAGCAATGTTATGGCGAATAGTATCGTTAAACAGCACCACACTTTGCGACACGATCGCGATTTGCTTGCGCAACGAATCTAACGTTAGTTCTTTAACTGGAATGCCATCAACTAATAACTCACCGTCATTAATGTTATAAAGACGCTGTATCAAACTAGCAATCGTGCTTTTACCACTTCCAGACTTACCGACTAATGCGATCGATTGTCCTGCCGGTACGCTGAATGAAATATTATTGAGAACGGGCTCATTGGGCTTATAACCAAAAGTCACTTCTTTAAATTCAATCGAGCCGTCTGCATCTTCAATCACTCTAGTGCCTTCGTCAGGCTCATTCGGCAAGTCTAAAATATCAAACACACTTTGCGCACCAGCGATGCCTCGTTGCAAATGGGTGTTAACGTTGCTGACTTCTTTTAAGGGGCGCAGAATCATCGCCATCAGAGTAATAAAAGAAATCAGCTCGCCTTCTGAAATGTGGTCATTCAGCATCTCCAGGCTACCAAAATACATAATGGCGGCGAAACCAATACCAGCAATAACCTGTATCACTGGCGAAGCAATGCCCTTAGTCGCAATCAGCTTCATATCCTGCTGACGATTGCGGTTGGCCTGCTTGTTAAAGTTCTTAATTTCGCGCTCAGTACCACCAAATATTTTAATAACCTGGTTGGCCTTGATTGACTCTTCGGCAGCGCGAGTCACATCACCAACAACATTCTGAATGCTGCTACTGACTTTCTTTAATCGACGCGCACTGACTTTGATGACCCAACCAACTACTGGAACGAGAATGAACAAAAATAATGTCAGACGCCAACTGGTCAGAGCCATAAAAGTGATGATAAAGATGATGGTACCACCAGCACGCAACGCTGATGTAATGGCATCAGAACTGGCCACTGCAACCTGTTCGGTATTAAAGGTCAGGGTTGATAATAAATTGCCAGGCGCGCGCTTCGAAAAGAATTCAGTTGGCTGGCGCACAAAGTGCTCGTAAAGCTGTTCGCGCAACGTTTGCACTACTTTACGACCAACCCAACCCATACAGTACATGGACACAAAGTTAAAAATTCCGCGCAATACAATCGCGCCCATAATAAATAACGGTGTTTTGACCAGCAGGAAATAGCTGTCACGCGCTTTAATACCATCATCAATCAGGTATTTAATCGAGTTAACAAAATAGGTTTCGACCAGCGCAAAGAGAATGTTCGCGACCACACCAACGATAAATACCGTTTTGTATTTTTTGGTGAAGCCTAACAGGCGTTTATAAATTTCCCAGCCCGTGTAGTTTTTTGGTTCAGTCATGAGTCGACTAGTCTTGATTATCCGATTTAGGTTGTTGCGTAGCCAGTGTCAGGTTATTAAAACCCACTTGCCCTGCTGCGTCCATCACGCTAATCACCGCCTGATAAGGCGCTTGTGCGTCGGCGTTGATAACGAGCGGCGTTGCAGGATCGTTGGCTACCTGCTTAATGGCGTCCTTTATAGTCTCTAGTTGGCGATTAATCAAGCCCTCGCCATTAACAAACACCTCGCCATCTTTATTAATGCTGATTTCGATGGACTCTGGCAGCTTTTCAGCTACTTCACCATTCGCTTCGGGTAAATCCAGACTGATTTTGCTTTCTTTCTTAAAACTGGTCGAGACCATAAAGAAAATCAACAACAAAAACACCACATCAATCAGTGGTGTCAGATTCAGCTGTAACTCTTCTTTTTTCTTGTTTCGCCACATGTCAGTTACAGAACCTAGTTGTTAGCGGTGAAAATTTCACGTTCGCCATGCAGCACGTCAACCATTTTCAAGGCTTCCTGCTCCATTTCACTGACCAGCTCTTCAACCCGACGAGCAAAATGACGGTGCATCACCAAAGTAGGAATCGCTACAGCCATACCGGCTGCAGTCGTAATCAGCGCTTCCGAGATACCACCCGCCAAAGCATCAGCATTGCCAACGCCCTGCACTCGAATCACCGTAAACACCCGGATCATACCGATAACGGTCCCTAACAAGCCTAACAGAGGAGTGACCAGAGCAATCGAGCCCAGAGTATTAAGGAAACGCTCAAGACGCACCACAACCGCGCGCCCAGCTTCATTAATACTGGCTTTCATCGCCGCACGACCGTGCTGATGGTTCAACAGACCCGCCGTTAAAACCTCACCCAGCACCGAACTGTTCTTAAGATCGCGCATCTTGGTCTTATCAAACTGACCATTCTTAATCCAGGTCCAAACCTGAGCAACCAAATGCTTCGGCAAAATGCGGCTACGTTGCAAGCTCCAAAAACGCTCAACAATGATACCCATAGCAATCAAAGAACACAGCGTAATTGGCACCATCGTCCAACCACCGGTTTTAAGCAGATCAAACAACATGCCGCTTGAGGTAGCAAATAAAGGCATATCTCCCCTCTATATTTGAAAAAGTCTGATAAATCACTGGCTTATCATCATATTATTGCCAGCTTATAGTTTACTTCGGCCAACCGGCCTAATTGATTGAAAAACAAACAATTCTAAAATTAGGAACCGAACCATTTTGCAGTAGACGCCCATTAAGAGCAAGAGCTAATTAAACGCAACTGTGACGTGGTTAAGGGGAATTAGTAGGTTGGTGATGAGCGAAGCGAATCCCAACAAATGGTCAATGAAAAAGTACCAACCAACAAGCACGTCATCCTGAACTGTGACCAAAGGGAATACCTTTAGGTAATTCAGGATCTGCTCTTGCTCTTTTCAAGCGGTGTGTCTCGACGCAGATCCTGCCCTAGGGGTGCCCTACAAAAGACTTGTAACAATGCATTGTGCAAGATGGTTGCCAGTCTGGACTGAAACCGAAGAAAAAGCACCAACTCAAAGGTTTGTCATTCTGAACTGGATTCAGAATCTGCTCTTTCTTTATGCCTCGAACAGCGTAAGCGTGTTCGAGGGTCTCTAACTAAAGCATTACTTCGGAAACCCAATATCATCACTTAATATAAGAGAGATAGGCTTTTGATTTCCTAAAGTTACGTTAATAAACAGCAGTCCCCTACTGTTCGAGTATAAATAACTACTGATTACCGTCTTTACTTCTACATCCGTATACTGAGCCTCAATGAGAAAGACATCATCAAAGCCAAGAATTTCTTTGCTCTCACTAACAACTCGATATTCAATATCGTCTTGAACCCATGACTGACCTGACATTATGGGCTCTTTAGGTACAGCAAACCATATCTTGGGAGTTTTGAAGCAATGAACACTACTATCTGGCTCGCAAACTTCCATATCATTACCGTAAGGCAATTCACTAACTTGCTTCCTATCAATATCCAAAACGACCAGGTCATCATACTTATCTAATAAATAGGAATATGAGTAAACTTGCTTGGAGTATGCTATCTGTACAGGGAATATTAGGAAAACAATAAACAGAAAACGTTTCATATCTGACTCAACTTAATAAGCAATTTGTATGGATGTTGCTCTTAATTTACTCTGTCCCATTAATTGCCTTGTATTTTCATTATGACCTTGGCAAAGGCCTTTTAATAGGAACTGTTTCGTCTTCCCAAGGAGCCCTCCAAATAGAAAGATAACCATAAAAGTATTCAAACTCATATGTATTTCCTGAAATATCGACAATACCAAGCGCATACCATGCACTGCCTGAGACCGGCATCCATTGCTTAATGACACGTTGAATTTTGATTTCTGTTCCCTTTGGTAACTTTACCAACTCTCTTATTCCGCAATATTCTTCTAACTCCACCAATCTTATTGTTCTAATTGCTCTGGAGTTAATATTGTCCTCCCTTAAACATAACCGTTGTGCTTTCAAAAGAGGCAAGGAGATTCCTATATACCTTGAAAAATAGTCATGTTTAGACACATCATAATGTCGCGTAGAACATCCACAAAAGAAAAAGACTGAAACAACTACAAAAAATGACCTCAAATATTTCTCCAAAAAAAATAACTTTGCTTTTAAGCTTAGTGAAGCGTGCTCTGAATTTACTCTAGCTCACCATTAGCTTCCATACTTTCCTTAATCTTATCTGGACACGATTTGATGGTCTCTAAAACTTTAGGAATAGACTTACTTACAGCTTCATCACGGCTTTTTGAGGTTACTACATCATAAATCATTTGAGCCCATTCCTGCCTAGTAAAAGCTTCGTCAAGTGTTTCATCAATACAGGAACATATTCTTTTCGTAAATTCTGGGTCAAATCCTCCGGCATCTCCCCTCTCATAACAGCCATTACTAATAGCCTTTTTATAATTTTCTATTTCCTCGTCAGTAATTGAATCAACGGATTCGTAAGATGACCAAGCACTTAGACTTATCATCAATAGAAAGAATAATGTAATGACTCTCATAATATCCTCATAAATCAATCTTTATTATGTCTTCGTTAAAAAACCTAGAGCTAATTTACTCTGAAAATCATAAGTCGCCCCCTCCGTTGAGTCATCCAGAGGTATACTCAGACGGGCTTACTTCAAACAAAGGAGACGACTTATGCAACTCTACTGCGGAATCGACCTTCACTGCAACAACTCTGTTATCTCAATTATTAATGAACGTGACCATGTGCT
>Ga0209345_10000089_pt1 | contig 132243 bp, 129 predicted proteins | sample Cruoilmetagenom7_FD_187294 | JGI IMG/M metagenome (GOLD analysis project Ga0209345, IMG submission 187294) | Oil polluted marine microbial communities from Coal Oil Point, Santa Barbara, California, USA - Sample 7 (SPAdes) (version 2) | ecosystem: Environmental > Aquatic > Marine > Oil seeps ... | reverse complement strand
GCCGTCTCGCGATGACAGGGTCACGTCCTGCGCCAGGGTCAGATTGGCGGTCGTGAACAAGAAAAGTGCGGCGCAAAACGCCGCACGCAAGATTGTCATGTTGGCATGAACCTTCGTCGTTTATCTGGCCGCGATCTTTAGGTCAGAGACGAGGTTTTTCAACAGAAGATAGTCGCCCACCGCGTCACAGCCCGGGACTGTTACATCAAGGCGCGCCATCTCCGACGCGATGCCTTCGGAAACTTCGATCACGTCAGCCGCGACCTCGCGACCGCAATTCAGGTCCGTCACCGCCACTTCGACGCTGACCGCGACATCGCCCTGCGACTTCGCCGTACCTGTAGGGAAAGTGTAGACGTCGGCCATATCCGCGCCGTCAACACCGGTATCGCCCAGGCGTGTGACAAATCCGCCCTCGCCGCGCGCCGCAACGCCCGGATCACGCGGCGCGCCCGACCAGACGTGCCCGGCACTGTCGTAGGTGGCCCCATATTCCAGCGCGTGAATGGCCAAGCCTGACTCACCGTGCCATTGCACGACAGAGCGGTCGTAAAACGCCAGCGTATCGACAGCCATCTCGACCCCGGCACCGTTGCCGTCATCCATCATGGCCAAAAACAGCGCGTTTTCAGAGAGCGCGGGAATTTCAACCTCGACCCGCCCCGCCTCGTCCGTGGTGGTCGAGAATTTCAGACCCGAATGCTGGAAAACCACCCGCGCGTTCGGCTGACACGGCGCTGTCAGCACAACAGAAACCATTGCGGCGGCGCGCGTCTCCCCCACCATATCAACCGGGCAGTCCTGCACGACCGACGGCGTTTCGGTAACGCGATCCACCATCAGATCGTCACTGGATGCTGCGGCCAGAATGGGCGTGATCGGGAAGTCGGCATCGGCTGTCATAATCTTTGGCAGGTCCGTGGCATCCGACGACATCAGGGTGATCGAGGCCAGTTCAACCCGGTCCTGCGACAAGTCCGCGGGGCCCTCGGCGTCTGCGGGAAGGGCGTCGAGAACGGAAACCGCGACCTCTGCAACAGGGGTCAATTCGCTGATCTCAACCGCGGGTGCCGCAGCGCTGGTCTGCATGTAGAGGCCCGCGCCCGCCGCCAGCACCAACGCGCCACCGGCAATGCTAATCGTACTGATCTTGATCATCATACTCTCCGATCATCTGCTCTCGCCATGATGACCGAAGAAAAGGGCAAACTTGTGGCAAGGGCGGGTCAGAAATCCGCAACTCGCCTTTTGGTTGTTAGACTAGCGCCCCGTGGCAATGCTTGAACTTCTTGCCCGATCCGCAAGGACAGGGCGCATTGCGCGACGGGTCACCCCAGGTGGAGGGGTCGGTTTCGTCGAATCCGGCCAGTGCTTCGCCAGCCTCGCCCGACGGGACAGCGGCGGCCTCCGCAGGGGCGGCCTGTGCCGTCATCTGGCGCTGGATCGCCTCAAGCTGCTGGCGCTGTTCATCCTCGCTCATCGGGCGGACCCGTGCGAGCGTCTGGGTCACGTCGACGCGCAGACCGTCCAGCAGCGACTGGAACAGCTGGAACGCCTCGGTCTTGTATTCGTTTAGCGGATCACGCTGCGCATAGCCCCTGAACCCGACGACAGAGCGCAGGTGCTCCAGCGTCAGAAGATGTTCACGCCACTTGCCGTCGATGGCTTGCAACAGAACCTGCTTTTCGATCGAGCGCATGTTTTCAGGGCCAAAGGCGGCGGCCTTTTCAGCCATATAGACGTCGGCCTTCTCTTCCAACCGCTCAGCGATGGCTTCATCATCCACGCCCTCTTCGGCGATCCATTCCATCACAGGAAGGTCGAGGTTGAGGTGTTCCAGAACAGCGGCGTAGAGCCCTTCGCCGTCCCACTGATCAGCGTAGGTCTTGGGCGGAATGTGCTTTTCGACCAGATCGTCGATCACCTGGGACCGCATGTCGGCGACCGTCTCGGAAAGATCCTGCGCCTCCATGATTTCCATGCGCTGACCGAAAATCAGCTTGCGCTGATCGTTCATCACATCATCGAATTTCAGAACCTGCTTGCGCATGTCAAAGTTGCGCCCTTCGACCTTGGCCTGCGCGCGCTCCAGCGATTTGTTCACCCATGGGTGAATGATCGCCTCGCCTTCCTTCATGCCAAGAGAAGACAACACCTTGTCTAGCCGTTCTGACCCGAAAATCCGCATCAAGTCGTCTTCGAGCGACAGAAAAAACGCCGAACGACCCGGATCCCCCTGACGACCCGAGCGGCCGCGCAGCTGGTTGTCGATCCGGCGGCTTTCGTGCCGTTCAGTCGCGAGGACAAAGAGACCGCCGGCGTCCTTGACCTTCTGCTCTTCGGATTCGTGCTGCGCTTCGATCCGCTCGCGGATCTGTTCGGGGTCGGCCTCGGGATCGGCGTCAATCGCCTCCATGATCTTGAAATCGACGTTGCCGCCCAGCTTGATGTCGGTGCCTCGCCCAGCCATGTTCGTGGCGATCGTGATAGCGCCGAACTTGCCGGCGTCGGCGACGATCTGCGCCTCCTGTTCGTGCTGCCGGGCGTTCAAGACGTTATGCGTCAGGCCTGCGCTCGTCAGCAAATCGGATAGCGATTCCGATTTTTCGATGGAGGTCGTGCCGACCAGTGTCGGCTGGCCCTTCTCCTGCGCTTCCTTGATGATCTCGACGATCGCGGCATATTTCTCAGACGCGGTGCGGTAGACCGCGTCATCATCATCAACCCGCGCAATCGGGCGATTGGTCGGCACTGCCACAACGCCGAGCCCGTAGATCTCCATGAATTCCTCGGCCTCGGTCACGGCCGTACCGGTCATGCCGCCGAGCTTCTCATAGAGACGGAAATAGTTCTGGAACGTCACCTGGGCCAGCGTGACATTCTCCGGCTGGATCTGAACGTTTTCCTTGGCTTCGATGGCCTGATGAAGCCCCTCGGACAACCGCCGCCCAGCCATCATCCGGCCGGTGAATTCATCGATCAGCACAACTTCGTCGTTGCGCACGATGTAGTCCTTGTCCTTCTGGAACAGGACGTGCGCGCGCAATGCCTGATTGACGTGATGCACGATGGTGGTGGATTCAGGGTCATAGAGCGTCTGATCCTCGGGCAGGATGCCACGCGCGAGCAGCTGCGCTTCGAGAAATTCGTTGCCCGCGTCGGTGAAGGTCACCTGACGCTGTTTTTCGTCGCGGGTGTAATGCTCTTCGGTCAACTCGGGGATCAGCGCGTCAATCGAGGTATAGAGATCGGAGCGGTCCTCAGCAGGGCCGGAAATGATCAGTGGGGTACGTGCCTCGTCGATAAGGATCGAATCCACCTCGTCCACGATGGCGTAATTGTGCTTGCGCTGAAACATCTCCGAGAGTTCGGATTTCATGTTGTCGCGCAGGTAGTCGAACCCCAGCTCATTGTTCGTCGCATAGGTCACGTCACAGCCATAGGCGGCCTTTTTCTCGGCCGAGGCCTGCTGCGGATAGATGACCCCTGTGGTCAGGCCAAGTGCGCCGTAAACATTTGACATCCATTCCGAATCGCGCTTGGCGAGGTAGTCGTTCACCGTGACGATATGCACGCCCTTGCCGGTCAGGGCGTTAAGATAGGCCGGGAAGGTCGCGACGAGGGTCTTGCCTTCACCCGTCTTCATCTCGGAAATATTGCCCTGGTGCAGGAAAATTCCGCCCATCAGCTGCACGTCGAACGCCCGCAGGCCCAGCGCGCGGCGGGCCGCCTCGCGACAATTGGCAAAGGCTTCCGGCAGCAGGTCATCCAGGCTTTCGCCATTCAGGGCGCGCGTCTTGAGCTCATCGGTCTTTTGCTTGATTCCCTCATCCGACAGTTTCTCGAACTCAGGCTCCAGATCGTTGATCTTCTGGACAAGGGGCCGGGTCGCTTTCACCTTCCGGTCGTTCGGGGTGCCGAACACCTTTTTGGTAAGTGTAGCCATTCCCAGCATGATCTGATCCGTTCCGCTTGTTGACGTCGATGTGTTGGCTGGTTGCTTGTGCACCCCCGCCGCTGACCATAGAACTGACACCAAGCCGGGACCCCGCAGAGCCATAGTGCGATGTAAGGGGACACCCCTACCCTGTCAACGCTGCGCCCTGACGCAGCCTATCAAAGGTTCGTACATGACCCCAAGATTTACCCGCTCGCTCGCCCTTGCCCTGACGTTCGCCGTGACCACTCCGGCGCTGGCCGAAGACGCGCCGACCGCCCAGACCGTGATTGCCACCGTGAACGGCCAGGAGATCAAGCTCGGTCATATGGTTCTGTTGCGCCAATCCCTGCCGGAGCAGTATTCGCAACTGCCGAACGACGTACTGTTCGACGGTCTTCTGGATCAGTTGATCCAGCAGGCCGCTCTGGAGGGTGCCTATGATGGCGAAACCCCGGATCGGGTGACGCTGGCGCTCGAAAATCAGACGCGCACCCTTCTGGCCGCGGAAGAAGTTGGCGAAATCCTGAAAACCGCCGTCAGCGAAGAGGCGATCGAAGCGGCTTATAACGAGGCCTACAGCGACGCCGAGCCTGAACCCGAATACAAGGCCGCGCATATTCTGGTCGAGACCGAAGACGAAGCGAAGGCCATCATCGAGGAACTGGCCGGCGGTGCGGATTTTGCCGAACTCGCCAAGGAGAAATCCACCGGACCCTCCGGCCCGACAGGCGGCGAACTTGGCTGGTTCAGCAAGGGCATGATGGTCGGCCCCTTCGAAGAGGCGGTCAAGGATATGGAGCCCGGCGCGATCTCCGATCCGGTTGAGACCCAATTCGGCTGGCACGTCATCAAGCTTAACGAAACCCGCGAGAAAGAAGCGCCCTCGCTGGAATCGGTTCGCAATGAGTTGAAAGCCAAGGTCGAACAGGACGTCGTTAAGGCGCATGTTGACGCGCTGGTGGAAGATGCGACTGTCGACAAGACCGTCGCCGAATCCATCGACCCCGCATTGCTTAGCAACACCGAGCTTCTGGAGTAACTTCATGGGTGGCACACCTCCGCTCTCCCCACTGGCCCCGGCGGCCTTTCCCGACCTGCCGGTCATCGACGGCGTCGAATTCGCGACCGCGCAGGCCGGGGTGAAATACAAGGGCCGTACGGATGTCATGCTGGTGCGTCTTGCGCCCGGCACGGCGATGGCGGGGGTGTTCACCCGGTCGGCCACCCGGTCGGCTTCGGTGCTGGATTGTCAGGCCAAGATCGGCGGGGACGGCACCGGTGCGGCGGGGATTGTCGTGAACTCTGGCAACTCCAACGCATTCACGGGGCAGAACGGGATCGACGCCACACGGGCTGTCACCGCCGCTGCCGCCCGTGCGCTGGGAATCGAGGAGGACAGGATGTTCTCTTCCTCCACCGGCGTGATCGGTGAGCCGCTCCCACATGACCGGATCACCGACAAGCTCTACGAATTGGTCGGTAATTTGCAGAGCACCGGGATTACTGAGGCCGCCAAGGCCATCATGACCACCGACACCTACCCCAAAGGCGCCACTGCCGAGGTGCTGATCGACAATCAAAGCATCAAGATCGCCGGAATCGCCAAGGGGTCGGGCATGATCGCGCCGGATATGGCGACAATGCTGGTCTATATCTTTACCGACGCCGAAGTTGATCGCGCGGTCCTGCAATCCATGGTCGCGGCCACTGCAGATCTAACCTTCAACTGCATAACGGTGGACAGCGATACCTCGACCTCCGACACGCTGTTGTGCGCCGCGACGGGGAAATCCGGCGTCCGCGTGACCGAGGCGAATACCGGCTTTATCGACGCCCTGCGCGGTGTGATGCTGGACCTCGCCCACCAGGTCGTGCGCGACGGCGAAGGCGCGACGAAATTCGTGCAGATCCACGTGACCGGCGCGCATTCCGATGCCGACGCGCGCACGCATGCCCTGTCCATCGCGAACTCCCCGCTGGTCAAGACCGCCATCGCTGGTGAGGATCCGAACTGGGGGCGCATCGTCATGGCCGTCGGAAAATCCGGCGCAGCGGCGGATCGGGATCGCTTGTCGATCTGGTTCGGCGACGTTCTGGTCGCCGACAAGGGCTGGCGCTGCCCCGACTACCGCGAAGAACAAGGCGCGGAGCTGATGAAGGATGAGGACATCCACATCAAGGTCGATCTGGGTCTTGGAGGCGGCGTCGCGACGGTCTGGACCTGCGATTTGACCCACGGCTATATCTCGATCAACGCCGACTACCGGTCGTGACCAAGGTCGTTCTGGTCTCTGCCGTCGCGCTGATTGACGCCGATGGCCGTGTCCTGCTGGCGCAGCGCCCCGAAGGGAAGCCGATGGCGGGCCTGTGGGAATTTCCCGGCGGCAAGGTCGAGCCGGGCGAAAGCCCCGAGGCCGCGTTGATCCGTGAGTTGCACGAAGAGTTGGGGATCGAGACCTGGAACTCCTGCCTCGCGCCGCTGACGTTTGCCTCGCATGCCTATGAGACGTTTCACCTGCTGATGCCGTTGTTTGCGTGCCGAAAGTGGCAGGGCGTTCCGCACCCGAAGGAAGGCCAGACCCTCGCCTGGGCGCGCCCGAATCAGCTACGGGATTATCCGATGCCGGCCGCCGACATACCTCTCATTCCGATCATTCGGGATTGGTTGTAACCATCGACACAGGACTTGAGACCCTTAATATAGGGAACTCAGGCAGGATATCGCGTCGCGCCGAAGGTCGATATTGCCGCCGTGTCCTTGGAACTTTATAGTCCTTGAAAGCAGCTCAATGTCGGCCAGCGCCAGAGATTGCGTTAAAATGAGCGATAATTCTGTGGGGGGATAATGATGCTTAGAACAATCACGGTAGGATCCTGCGTATCCGTGCAGGGGACATATCTTGCGACCATGTCGGATGGGCGAGTCGAAGTTCGGGTTGGCAACCAAATTTTCCGCGGCATTCCCGTATCGGGAACCGCCGCAGCCTGACTGCAAGCTTCAGTGTACCACGATCAGACGCGGGCTCCTCATCGGGGCCCGTTTTTTTGATCCTTTTTGTAGCTGGCAAATAAAAACGCGCCGGCGTGGAAACCGGCGCGAGATTTTAACGACTTGCAGCAGATCAGAGCGTGCGCTCGATCTCCTCGCGGGTGAAGATTTCGATCACGTCATCAGCACGAATGTCCTCGTAGTTCTCAAACGCCATGCCGCATTCCTGACCGGACTGAACTTCGGGAACTTCGTCCTTGAAGCGTTTCAGCGTCTTCAGCGTACCTTCGTGGATCACCACATCGTCGCGCAGCAGGCGCACCCCGGCAGAGCGGCGCGCCACCCCTTCGGTCACGAGACAACCGGCGACCTTGCCGACATTGGAGACCTTGAAGACCTCCTTGATCTTCGCGTAGCCGATGAAGTTCTCGCGGATTTCGGCAGACAAAAGACCCGAGGCAGCGGCCTTCACGTCGTCGACCAGATCGTAGATCACCGAGTAATACCGGATCTCCACGCCTTTCTGGTTCGCGGCGTTCCGGGCCGGAGCATTGGCCCGAACGTTAAAGCCAAAGACCGGCGCGCCGGAGGCTTCCGCCAACCCGATATCGCTTTCCGTGATCGCGCCGACGCCCGAGTGCAGAACACGAACCCGCACCTCGTCGTTCCCGATTTTGTCCATGGCCTGAACGATGGCCTCTGCCGAACCCTGCACGTCCGCCTTCACGACGATCGGCATTTCGGTCAGGTTCTCATCTTCCTTGGCACGCTGCATCATCTGCTCCAGGGTCGTAGCAGCCCCGGCAGCAGCGCGTTTATCCTTGGCAAGCTTCTCGCGGTATTCTGCGATTTCGCGGGCCTGCGCTTCGGTGTCGGTCACGTTCAACACGTCGCCCGCTTCGGGCGTACCGTTGAGGCCCAGGACCTCTACGGGCTGCGACGGACCGGCTTCTTTCACGCGCTCACCCTTGTCGTTGACCAGTGCGCGGACCTTGCCGAACTGCTCACCCACAACAAAGATGTCGCCCTGACGCAAGGTACCGGTTTGCACCAGCACGGTCGCGACGGGACCACGGCCCACGTCAAGCTGCGCTTCGATCACGGCCCCCTGAGCGGCCCGGTCCGGGTTCGCCTTGAGTTCCAGCAATTCCGACTGCAGCGCGATGGCTTCCAGCAATTCGTCCAGACCCTGCCCCGTATGGGCCGAAACCTCGACGTCCTGAACATCACCGGACATCTGTTCCACGATCACTTCGTGCTGAAGCAGATCGGTCCGCACCTTGGTCGGATTCGCCTCGGGCTTGTCGACCTTGTTGATCGCCACGATCATGGGAACCTTCGCCGCTTTGGCGTGGTGGATCGCTTCGATCGTCTGAGGCATCACGGCGTCATCCGCTGCGACAACCAGAACGACGATATCCGTCACCTGCGCCCCGCGAGCCCGCATGGACGTAAAGGCAGCGTGACCCGGTGTATCGAGGAAGGTCAGCGCCTGACCGCCATCGGTGGTCACCTGATAGGCCCCGATATGCTGGGTGATGCCGCCCGCCTCACCAGAGACAACCTTGGCATTGCGGATCGCATCCAAAAGCGAAGTCTTACCGTGGTCGACGTGACCCATGATGGTCACGACAGGCGCACGCGGCTTCAGCGTACCCTCGTCATCCACGATCACCTTGATGACGTCCTCGACATCCGCATCCGAAACGCGAACGATATTGTGACCGAATTCCTCGATGATGAGTTCGGCGGTATCCGCGTCAACCGTCTGATTCTGTGTGACCATCATGCCGTTGTTCATCAGCGCCTTGACCACATCGCCAACACGTTCGGCCATTCGGTTGGCCAGCTCGCCGACCATGATCGCCTCGGGCACCTTGACGTCCCGTACAACCTTTTCGCGCGAGACGGGGCCGCCCATAGCCTTTTGGCGCGCCCGCTCCTGCTTGCGCTTCATCGCGGCCATGGACTTCTGACGACCGCCTTCGCCGCCTCTCAGCGCCTGATTCAGCGTCAGCTTGCCAGAACGGCGGCCATCGTCGCGGTTGTTCTTGCCACGTCCGCCGCGATCATCGCGGTCATTAGACGGGCGGGCCGGACGGTCCGGCGCCGGACGTGCGGCACCCGATTTCGCGGCGCGCGAGGCGCCGGTGTCGGCTGCGGGATCGGGCGTCGGAGCGGCGGCCTGCTTCGCGGCCTGTTCGGCATCGCGGCGCTGGCGCTCTTCCTCTTCGGCCTTGGCTTTCAGCGCTTCTTCACGCTCACGCTCTTCGCGGGCCTTGGCCTCAGCCTCCTCGCGGCGACGCTCGCGATCTTCCTCGCGAGCCTTTTCATCAGCTGCACGCTGTGCGGCTTCCTCGACTTCGCGCGCCTTGGCGGCCTGCACGGCCTTGAGACGGCGATCCATCTCGGCATCGGTGATCCCGGCAGGCCGCTTGGAGGGGTCACCACCCGCTGCGCCAGGCCCACCGGGCCTACCCGAGGCACCGCTTTTAGGCACCACAACGCGCTTGCGTTTGGTTTCCACCACGACATTCTTGGTCCGCCCATGGCTGAAGCTCTGCTTCACGTTCCCCGGACGGGACCCAGCACCACGTACACCCAAAGTCTTCTTGCCGTCGTTGTCACTCATGTGATTCATAAATCCTTTCGAGCGGGACCCTCCCGCCGTCATCAAGCCCGCAAACCCTTGAGCCTTGCGGCCTCCTCTACAACTCTTTTGCCCAGACCGCCAGTTCCTAAGGCCGCGTGTATGACAGTTTCGCGTCCAAAGGCCAATCCCAGCTCATCTGCAGTCAACCAGCCGATAAATTTACCGCCAAAAGGGGTCGAGAGCTTGCTCTTGCCGCGCCCCGATCCGTCGCTGGCCTGTATGAGCACATCAGCCTCATCCTTGCCCAGCCAATCCTTGACCCGCTCATAGCCGGCGACCGCATCGCCGGACTTGCGCGCCAGGGCCAGCAACCCGGTCACCCGGGCCACCAATTGCGTCTCGACCTGTGCCACCAGATCCGCCGGTACCGTGACCGGGGCCTTGGCCGCCCTTGCAAACAGCTTTTTCGCAACCGCCTTGTCCAATGCCTCACGGTCAGCTGATACCCAGATGCCGCGTCCCGGCAGCTTTTCCAGAACATCCGGCACGATCTGCGATTCCGGGCTCACGACGAAGCGGATCAGCCCGTTCTTGGGCTGAACCTCGCCTGTGGCGATGCACTTACGCTCCGGTCCGTCGGACCTGTCTTTGGCCTGGCCGCCTCTGCTCATCTCGGCGCCTCCGAAGCTCAGGCGTCCGCCTGAACCTCGACCTCCTCGGATGCCTCTTCGGACTCCAGCTCAGCCGGATCGACCCAACCCAGAAGGACCCGTGCCGTCATCACCAGATGCTGGGCTTCTTCCAGGGACATCTCAAAGGGTTCGAGAATGCCGTCATCCTTGACGCGCTCCCCGTCGACCGTAGTCCAGCCGCCGGCCAGTTCCCAATCCGCACAGGTCGCGAAATCTTCCAGGGTCTTCACGTCGTCCTCGGCCAATGCCTGAACCATTTGGGGTGTCAGACCCTCAAATTCAATGAGGCTGTCTTCCGCGCCCAGCGACCGCGCCTTTTCAAGGGCCGCCTTGGCCTGCGCTTCCAGCACATCGCGGGCACGGGCCTGCAATTCATTCGCCGTGTCCTGATCGACACCGTCGATCACCAGCAGTTCGTCCACTTCGACATAGGCCACCTCTTCGAGATTGGTGAAACCTTCGGAGACCAGAAGCTGCGCGAAGAACTCATCCAGATCGAGGTTGTCCATGAACAACTGCGTCCGCTCTTCGAATTCCTTCTGACGGCGGGCCGATTCCTCTTCCTCCGTCATGATGTCGATGTCGAGCCCGGTGAGCTGCGAGGCCAGCCGCACGTTCTGACCGCGACGACCGATAGCGAGGCTCAATTGTTCCTCGGGGACGACGACCTCGATCTTGCCGGCTTCCTCGTCCAGAACCACCTTGGACACCTCGGCGGGTTGCAATGCGTTCACCAGAAACGTCGGCTGATCCTCGTTCCACGGAATGATGTCGATCTTTTCGCCCTGAAGCTCGTTTACCACGGCCTGCACGCGGCTGCCGCGCATCCCGACACAGGCGCCGACCGGGTCGATCGAACTATCGTAGGAAATCACGGCGATCTTGGCGCGCGACCCGGGGTCACGGGCGACTGCCTTGATGTCGATGATGCCGTCGTAGATCTCGGGCACTTCCATCTTGAACAATTCCGCCATGAACTGCGGGTCAGTCCGGCTGAGGAAGATCTGCGGGCCGCGCTGTTCGCGGCGCACATCCTTGATGTAGCAGCGGATGCGGTCATTGGGGCGATAGCTTTCGCGGCCAATCTTTTCGTTGCGGCGCAGGATGGCTTCGCCCCGGCCCACATCGACGATGATGTTGCCGTATTCCTCGCGCTTGACCTGACCGTTGATGATCGTCCCTGCGCGGTCCTGGAATTCCTCGAACTGGCGGTCACGCTCTGCTTCACGCACCTTTTGCAGGATCACCTGCTTAGCGGACTGGGCGGCGATCCGGCCCATGTCGACCGGCGGAACCTCTTCGACAAAGGTGTCACCGATCTGCGGCTCGGCCATATACTGTTTGGCCTGATCGACGGTCAGTTCAGCCTGATAATTTTCGAGCAGATCATCCTCGACCACAGTGCGCACACGGGTAAAGGCGGCGCGGCCCGTCTTGCGGTCGATGGACACGCGGATGTCCATTTCCGCGCCGTACCGGCTTTTCGCCGCACGGGCGAGCGACTCTTCCATCGCCTCGATGACCAGACCGGGGTCGATCATCTTTTCGCGTGCCACCGCCTCGGCGGTTTGCAGCAGCTCAAGCTGGTTTGCAGAGGTAATCGCCATGTGTCAGTCCTCCTCGGAACCTGTCTCTGTCTCGATATCGTCAAATTGGCTGTCGTCGATGGTTTCGTCGGACGTATTGCCGGCGGCCTTGCGGGCGCGCAGCATCTCGCGGATAAGATCGTCGGTCAGCACCAGCTTGGCCTCGGCCAGCCAGTCGAAGTGCAGACCCACGGTCCCCTCGTCGATGTTGATCAGAACCTCGCCACCCTCGACGCCGGCCAGAACGCCCTTGAAGCGTTTGCGCCCGTCGATCAGTTCGGCGGTCTCGATCTTGGCCTCGTAACCCTCAAAGGTCTCGAAATCCTTCAGCCGGGTCAGGGGCCGATCGATTCCGGGGCTGGAGACCTCCAGCGTATAGGGGTCGCTCACCGGATCCTCGACGTCGAGGGTGGCAGAGACCGCCGTGGAAATCTCGGCGCATTCATCGACCTCGATGCCGCCATCGGGGCGCTCGGCCATGATTTGCAGCGTCTTGGTCTGCCCGCCCATCAGGCGCAGGCGCACCAGTTCGAACCCCATGTCGGCGATGACGGGGCTAACGATCTCGGCCAAACGGCGGTCGATGGCGGTCTTGGCGATAAGGTCCATTGGGACGGGTATCTCCGGGCACAAAAAAACGGGCGCGCGGCCCGTTGTTGCTTCGGTGGAGCGTTTCGGCCAGAGCCAGCAACACGCCGCTGTTGAGGGGCATATAGGCCCCGGACGGACGAATCGCAAGCCCATTCTCACCCCTCCCTCTGGCGGGTCGCGCATGCTATTGGCAAGCAAAGCGATCTGGACGGAGACACCATGACCCAAGCAATCCCCACGCCCCCCGACGACAACTGGCATCCGGTCGATGATTCGGGCTTTATCGAACACGTCGGACCGCTGTTCGTCCGTCAGGTCGGGACAGAGCCGACCTGGATCGGATTTCGACCCGATCAGCGTCACCGCAATTTGAACGGCGTGGTCCAGGGCGGCATGTTGATGACCCTCGCCGACCGCGGCCTGGGCCGGATCGCCCGGACGCGATATAATGGTGGTCCCGTGGCGACGGTCAATTTCAGCTACGATTTCATCGGTGCCGCGCCATTAGGCCAGTTCGTCCATATCGAACCGAAGGTCGCAAAGGAAACCGGGACGATGCTCTTTATGCAGGGTGAGGTGTTCTGCGACGGCGATCTGATTGGTCGCGCCCATGGCATCTGGAAAAAACTCAAGCGCAAGCCGGAATAAGGGCGATACGGGATCGCGCCGTTTGCAATTGGCAGAGGGGCGCTGCCCCCGGCCTGCGGCCTCCCCCGGAGTATTTGGAACGCGGTGAAAATCAGGTTTCCCGGACCTGCCGGGCGACCTCGCGGTCAGCATGCGCCTTGGCGCGAAGCTGCGCCATCTCTTCTTCTGTGCGCGATTCCGTATTGCAGTAGTCGCGCTTCCAGTCGGCAGTCTCGGCCCAGACCTGCGGGTTCACCTGGGTTTGACCCGGACCGCTGGTGGTATCGAACAGACGAAGAGCCAATGCCAGGGTCTCGGCCTGCGAATCTGGATCATGCGGCTTGCCCGCCGCGTTACCCAATGGAAAGTCGGAAAACAGAAAGCGGGGCGGACCCGCATGTTCCACTATATCCCGCGCACTGCCCATGATGAGAGTAGGGATACCGGCGGCTTCCAGGTGGCGGGCGACGAGTGTCGCGGACTGATGGCAGACCGGACAGTTCGGCACAAAGAGCGCCGCCTCCGCCCCGTCCTCGCGACAGCGGCGCAGAATCTCCGGCGCGTCGACCTCCAGAGTGTGGCGCTGCGACCGATTGGTCGGCAACCCGTGAAACCGCGTTGTGAGCGATCCAAAGAGAGACCCTTCGACTGCGCGCAATGCGGGCAGTGGAAACCAGCTGCCGGGATCGGTCATGGTGGTGTGGTCCCGGTCGATCGCAACGTGAGAGACACGCAGATCGTGATCCTGCCGCATGTCGCCGGAGTACACCTTGTAGAATTTCGCCGCAGCATTGTAAGGCGCGCCCGGTCCCTGATCGCCCTTCTCGGGATCGTAGGGAGCAGCGGTCGTGATCAGGGTCAGCGCCGATTGCGAGATCGGTTTTGACGGCTTGGTAAAGGGAATATCGTCGTTCTGCGCCCAGACGTAGGGATTGCCGAACCCCAGCGCGAGATACCAGTCGCGGGTGCGCTGCATGTATGGGATCGGGGTGTCATCTGTATCGGTCATCAGCTTCCCAACGTATCGTTAGCGATACGGTTGGTGGCCCGCACCAGTTCGGCCGAGATGCCCGGCTCCGACAGCGCATGCCCTGCGTCCCCGATGATTTGAAGTTCACCATGCGGCCAGCGGGCGGCCAAGGTATAGGCCGTCGCGGGCGGGCAGATCATGTCATAGCGCCCCTGCACGATCACACCGGGGATATCCGCGATCTTGTCCATGTTGTTCAGGATATGCTCGTCTTCGGGCAGCCAGCCGAAATTGGTGAAGTAGTGGTTTTCTAACCTGGCGAAAGCGCGGGCGTAATCCCCAGGAGCCTCCCCCCCAAGGCCTGCCGTGCGTATGGAGGCCAGCGAATTTTCCCAGCCCGACCAAATGCGACCGAACATGACTTCCTGCTTCATATCCCCGCTGAACAACCGGCGATGATAGGCGGCGATCATGTCGTGACGCTCATCCTCGGGGATCGGGTCCTGAAATCGCGCCCAGGCTTCAGGCCAAAAGGCGCCTGCACCGCCCTGATAAAACCAGCTGAGTTCCTTGCGGCTCATCAGGAACACACCGCGCAACACCAGATGATGCACCCGGTCGGGATTGGCCTGCGCATAGAGCAACGACAGTGTCGCGCCCCAGCTACCGCCAAAGACCACCCACTGATCAATGCCGAGAGTTTCGCGAATCAGTTCGATGTCCGCAACAAGGTGCCAGGTGGTGTTCTCACTGACGCTGGCATGGGGACGCGACCGCCCGCAGCCACGCTGATCAAAGAGGATAACGCGGTAATGCGCCGGATCGAAATAGCGCCGCATCGCCGGGCTGCATCCACCGCCGGGGCCGCCATGCAACACCACCACCGGCGCGCCCTCGGGGTTGCCCGATTGCTCCATGTAAATGGTGTGACCCTGCCCGACGTCGATCATCCGCTGATCGAAAGGGTCAATCGGCGGATAAAGGTAGGAAGCTGCGCTCTTTTGGCCCGAGGACTTGTCCATGATCTGCTCTATATTAATCCAAGAGTAGAATGACCCCAAGGATCCGGAAATGCAATCGACCGCCCCGCGCACCGACACCATCGACCCGGCCGAAGTCGCCAAGTTCGAGGCGATGGCGGCTGATTGGTGGAATCCCGATGGCAAGTTCAAGCCGTTGCACATGATGAATCCCTGCCGGCTGGACTATATCACCCGCCAGATCGCCGCCGAGTTTGACCGCGACATGACCAGGGACAAGCCCTTTTCTGGCTTGCGGATCCTCGACATCGGCTGTGGCGGCGGGTTGCTCTGCGAACCGATGGCGCGATTGGGTGCGACGGTCGTCGGCGCCGATGCGGCCGAGGGCAATATCCCCGTCGCAGAGGTGCATGCCCATCAGTCCGGGCTTGAGATCGACTACCGCCACACCACCGCCGAGGCTTTGGCCGAGGCAGGCGAGGTTTTCGATGTTGTTCTCAACATGGAAGTGGTCGAACATGTCGCCGACCCCCTCGCCTATTTGACCGCCTGTCACGATCTGCTGAAACCGGGCGGGCTGCACATCTGTTCGACCATCAACCGCAACCCCAAGAGCTTTGCCGCCGCGATTGTCGGGGCCGAGGTCGTCATGCGCTGGTTGCCCAAGGGCACGCACGACTGGAAAAAATTCATCACCCCGGATGAACTGTTCGATCTTATGCGCCAGGCCGGTCTCGATCCGGTGGACCGCAAAGGGTTCGTCTTTAACCCCGTCTCATGGCAATGGCGGATTTCGGACCGGGATCTTTCGGTGAATTACGTCACGGCCTCGATCCGACCCTGATTTCTGTGCTGATCATTCCAGCCGGCCGCGCAGCTCCCTTAGGATGGGCAGAACAGCGCGCACCCGGTCCGCGCCCAGCGCGCCGATCAATTCACCGACCATCGGAGATATGCCTTCGAGCGCTGTGTCGCGCGCCTGTCGTCCCGCGGGCGAAATACCGACCATCTTGCGCCGCGCATCGTCCCAATCGGGACGGATATGCACATATCCCGACCATTCAAGCCGCGACAGGGTGTTTGTCATCGCACCGCGCGTCACGTGAAACGTCTGGGCCAGCTGCGCAGGCGTGCGTTCCTCGCTGACATGGGCGAGATGGTTCAACACTGAAAAATGCGAGATTTCCATCCCCTTGGGCAACACCTTTGACAGCCGATTGCGGACCAGCTGGTCGGCCGTCAGGATCTCGCTGAAGAGCGCGATGGCCAGAGAATGGTTCGGGTCCGTCATGTGGCGAGAGTATACTCACGATCATGTGAAAGCGATGCGATGCGGCGACGCGCCTGATCGACCCGGTCCATATCGAGATCGACGAGGTGGATGCCCACCTCCTCGCCCCCATCCAGCAGCACTTCGCCCCAGGGCGCCACGACCAGGGAATGACCGTAGGTGCTGCGCTGCTTGCCCTTGGTGATTGCGTGGTCGCCCGACTGCGCCGGGGCGAGCACAAAGCAGCCGGTTTCAATCGCGCGCGCCCGCAAGAGCGGCTCCCAATGGGCCGCGCCGGTGACGGGTGAAAAGGCCGCCGGGACCGTCAGGATCTGCGCCCCGCCCTGCGCCAGCGTGCGGTATAGCGCAGCAAACCGCAGATCGTAACATACGGTCATGCCGATGCGGGCAAAGCCGGCATCCACCACCACCGCACGCGTTCCGGGGCGATAACCGGCGCTTTCACGATATGTTTCCTCGGGCGTGACATCGACGTCGAACATGTGGATCTTGTCGTACCAGCCAGCGATGCGCCCATCCGGCGCGATCATGTAGGACCGATTGGCAAACCGCCCGTCCGGATCATCCGTCTGCACCCCGATGGAGCCGAGCAAGAGCCAGACGCCCTGTGCCGCCGCCTCTTCGCGCATTCCGGCGAGGAAGGGGTTGCCGGCCTCCGGTTCCAGCACCTTGTCCTGATGACTGCGGCTTGCAGAGACGCAATTCGTCACCTCGGGTGTCAGAACGAACCCGGCACCCTGCGCGGCTGCGTCCCGAACCATCTCGCGCACCATCGGAAGGTTGTCCGCAGGCATCTCGGACGAGGTGATCTGAAGCAGCGCCGCTTTCATGTCAGTCCGCCAGCATCGGGTCGAGCTTGCCCGCGCGATGCAATGCGCTGAGCTCATCATACCCGCCGACGTGTTCGTCACCGATAAAGATCTGCGGCACCGTGTGTCGGCCCGCGCGCTGCATCATCTCCTGCTTCTTGGCCGGATCGCGCATCACGTCGATCTCGGTATAGGCGACGTCCTTTCCGTCCAGCAGACGTTTGGCGGCGGAGCAAAAGCCGCAAATCGGGGTGGTGTACATGACAACAGGTTTCATATCGGGTCTCCGGTATCCTTTCCGGGGAACGTAGCATCTTTCACCGCGCGCGCCAGAGTGAGGACGCAAACCGAGGCCGCGCCCGCCCGCAACAGAGCCTCAGTGCCCGCCGAAAGCGTCGCACCCGAGGTCATGACGTCATCAACCAGCAGGATTGCGCGACCCTTTACCATGGCGGCGCGACGCGGGTGGATCGTCAGCGCACTGTCGAGAGTCGCGAACCGCTCAGCCCGGCCCTTGCCATCCAGAACAGGTGTCTGGTGTCGTCGCAACAGGAGGTCGGGACAGAACTGTAACTCCAACGCCCGCGCCGCGCCCCGCCCCAACAGAAGCGACTGATTATAACGCCGCTTGACCCGCCGCCGCCAATGGAGGGGGACGGGTGCAATCAACATACCGGGGCGAACGAGGTCGCCCGCGACCCGCGCCATCCACTTCGCTGCAGGCGTGGCGAAATCCATGCGATCGCCGTGTTTCAGGCCCAGAACGATCCTACGCCCGTTACCGCCGTAGACCATCGCCGTGCGGCCACTGCGCCAGGGTCGCGGCATCGACAGGCAATCGTCGCAGCGATCCTCGCAGGTCGCGAAATCCCCGACCAAAGGCACGCCGCAGGCATCGCATATGGACCCTCCGACAAAGGGCGTCTCGCGCCAACACCGGCCACAAAGCCCTTGATCCGTCTCGACCAGCGCGTTGCAGGTCAGGCACCCCGGCGGGTAAACCAATCGCAAGCCTGTTTGCAGTACCCTCGCGACGCGCATATCTACCCTCCATGACCGGATCACAGCCCCCCCGCCTGACCGACCGCAACGCATTGCGACGCAACCGTCAGCGCACGCGCGCGGATGCCATGTTCCTGCACGACATCGCCATCGAGGACATTCAGGATCGCCTGTCGATGGTTAACAGGACGTTTAGCGAACCGGCGATTGTCACCGGGCATCCTCAGGTCTGGACCGGCGTCACAGGTCAGTCCGAACGCGTCGTGGCGGATGACGAGGTGCTGGACCTGACCCCCGGCACCCATGATCTGGTGATCCACGCCATGGCGCTGCACTGGGCGGACGACCCCATCGGGCAGATCATCCAATGTCGCCGGGCGCTGCGCCCCGATGGTCTGTTCCTCGCCGTACTGCCGGGCGGGCAGACCCTGCATGAATTACGCGCCACGCTGGCCCAAGCCGAAAGCGATGTGACCGGGGGTCTGTCGCCCCGTGTCGCCCCAATGGCGGAAATCCGGGACCTTGGCGCATTGCTCCAACGGTCGGGCCTGGCCTTGCCGGTGGCCGACGGGCATCCCTTTCCGGTCAGCTATGCCTCCGCCTTGCATCTGATGCGCGAGTTGCGCGCCATGGGTGAGGGCAATGCGTTAGAAGCCCGTCAACGCAGACCGACGCGCCGCGCCGTCCTGAACCGCGCCGCCGAGGTCTACGCCGCGCATTATCCGGCCGAGGACAACCGCATCACCGCGACATTCGAGCTGATTACCCTGACCGGCTGGGCGCCGGACGAAAGCCAGCCCAAACCGCTACGCCCCGGCTCTGCCGCAAGCCGGCTTTCGGATGCGCTGAATGCGCGCGAAGTCCCGCTAAAGGATTGACCCCCGACGCGAAGTCGCTACGTCCGAAACATCATCAGCGAGGGAAGACCATGACCAACGCCCGCCCGGCCCATGCGGCTGCCGATCATCCCGCCCTCCCGCGCGAGAAGGTGGGCGTGCTGGTGGCGAACCTCGGCACGCCGGACAATACCGATTACTGGTCGATGCGCCGCTACCTGAGCGAGTTCCTCTCGGACAAACGTGTGATCGACTACCCGCGGTGGAAATGGCAACCGATCCTGCAAGGCATCGTGCTGAGCATCCGGCCCTTTAAGTCCGGTGCGGCCTATCGGACGATCTGGAACAAAGAGGCCGATGAATCGCCCCTCATGACCATCACGCGTCAGCAGACGGCCAAGCTGAGCGACGCGATCAGCGCGCGCTACGGGGATGATGTGATGGTCGATTTCTGCATGCGATACGGCAATCCATCGACCCGATCCAAGGTGCGCGCCATGGTTGCGGCGGGCTGCACGAAAATCCTGTTCTGCCCGCTCTACCCGCAATATGCCGGGGCGACGATGGCGACCGCGAACGATGAATTCTTTCGCGCGTTGATGGGGGAAAAGTGGCAGCCAGCGGTGCGTACCCTGCCCCCCTATTTCGACGATGAGGCCTATATAGACGCGCTTGCCGGATCAGTGGAACGCGCCTACGCCTCGGCGGATCAGGAACCCGATGTGCTGGTCTGCTCCTATCACGGCTTGCCGTTCCGCTATCTGACCGAAGGCGATCCCTACCATTGCCAATGTCAGAAAACGACGCGCCTGCTAAAGGAACGGTTGGGCTGGGCGGATGATCGAATCATCACGACCTTTCAGTCAAAATTCGGTCCCGAGGAATGGTTGCAGCCTTACACGGTCGAAGAGGTCGCGCGGCTTGCCGAACGAGGGCGCAAACGGATCGCGGTAATCGCGCCCGCATTTTCGGCCGATTGCATCGAAACATTGGAAGAGATCAACGAGGAGATCCGCGAAAGCTTTGAGCGCGCGGGCGGCGAGGCGTTTACCTATATCCCCTGCCTCAACGACGGCGAGGCGCATATCGCCGCGCTCGTAGGGCGGATCGAGGCGAACTTGTCCGGCTGGCTGGATTAACATCACAAGGTGCGGCGTCACGATATCGACTGACCAGACCCGAACATTCAGAACACCGGAAACAGAAAAAGGCGGTGCATTGCACCGCCTTTTCCCACTGAATCTCTTCAGCTGATCTTAGCGCGATGCTGCAACTGCAACAACTGCAAGAAGCAGCAGCGGGATCAGGATACCGCTCGACGAAGAAGTGGTTTCTTCGACGATGACGGGTGCTTCGATAACAGGCTCGGCGTAGGAGCCGGCGGTTGCGGTCGAAGCTGCGGCTGCCAGAACGGCTGCGAGAACGAGTTTCTTCATAGTATCCTCCAGATGTAACGCTGGAAAGGCACACACACCTATCCAGCACCCAAGACTTACCTCGTAACTCGTTCTAACCAGCAATTTTCGGCGATTGCAATTACTTGTTAAGCGCCGTTCGTGCTGCGGTGCCGCACTGTCGTCAAATAAGCAACACCTGAGTCCCGACGTTCGTCATCTCAAAAAGCTGGGTGATGTGCTCGTTGTAAAGCCCGATGCAGCCGTTCGAAGACCGGCGTCCGATCTTGCGTGTGTCGTGGGTCCCGTGGATACGATAATACGTCCAGCCAAGGTACAGCGCCAGCGGGCCCAGCGGATTGTCGGGCGCGCCGCCTTCGACGACGGCAGGCCACTCGGGGTTACGCTTGCGCATGTTCGGCGTCGGCCGCCATGTCGGTTTGACCACTTTCTGGATCACCGTGGTGCGACCCCGCCGCGTCAACTCTTCGGAGACGGGAACCGAGGTCGGGTAGAGCATGTAGGTCGACTGATCCTCCGACCAGTAATGCAGCGCCCGACTGTCGATATCGACAAGGATCGCGCCGTTGTTGGTATTGGAGAAGTAGGGCCGCCAGTCCAGCGACCGGAAACTGGAGATGTTGTGGCGCACAACCTCCGATGGATCGCGCTCTACTTCGGTCGAGTTTTCGAAAGGCGATGCATAGGTGGAATTCGTTTGGGCAAGCGCCGGTGTCGCCAATGCGGCGGCGGAGCCGGCAAGGAACGACCGGCGAGACTTCAGATGGCTTTTCATGACTGACCTGACTGCGCTGGATTGGTTAAGAGTTCACGCTACAATATGGGCTGAATGCGCAAGAAACAAATCAAACCCCCGCGAGACCGGCGAAGTCACACCGATGTGGGTTTGAATAGCGACGCCGCATTCGCTAGGAGTTCTAGGACATGAATATCATCGAGGACAGAGACTAATGCGGCTACCCCTCCTTATCGCTTCGGCCCTTATCGCCCTGACGGCATGTACCCCGGTCACGACCGACACCCCGCCGCGCCTTGGCGCCGACGGCAAGCCGCTGCCGAAACTCTATCGCATTCCGGCCTCGGCAAAGGCGACGATCCCCTATGAGGTTCTCGATGCTGTCAACAGCCTGCGCGCCGCATCCGGCGCCGGGCCGGTTCAGATCGACACCCGCCTGACGGCCGCCGCGGCGACCCATGCACGGGATATGTCGCAGCAGAACCGCCCCTGGCATTTCGGGTCTGATGGGTCCTCGCCGATCGACCGGGTGCGCCGGGTCGGATACTCGGGCCAACTGCTGGGCGAAAATATCTCGGAAACCTACGAGACAGAGCTTGAGACCCTCGCCGCCTGGATGGATCAACCCGACACCCGGCGCGTCATCCTGGACAAGCGGGCGCGCGATATGGGCTTTGCCTGGCATCAGGAGAACAACGGCAAAATCTGGTGGGACATGATCATCGGCGGCGGCTCCGGCGTGGCTACGCCCGGAACCTGATCAGGCTCAGTGTCGGGGCGCTCTGCCCCTTCACCCTCTTTCGACGCGCAGATTCCAGCGGTGCGCTCCGTTACCGGCACGCACCGAACAAGGGTCAGGGATAGACGGTGATGATCGTACCGTCGCCCACCATGGCGTAGATATCTTCGATCTCGTGATCCTCCACAGCGATGCAGCCTGCCGTCCAGTCGCGGCGCAGCGCCTTTTTCTTGGAATTGGGCTGGCCATGGATAAAGATGTTGCCGCCCGCGCTCTTGCCCTGACTTGAGGCAAAGGCGAAATCCTCGGTGTTGGGATAATTCATCCCGACCGACAGGTAGAATTCGCTATTCGGATTGCGCCGATCAATGCGGTAGGTGCCCTCGGGGGTTTTTCCGTCCCCTTCGAACTGCTTGTGACCGACCGGGGCAAAGCCCAGGGCGATATCGTAACTTTTCAGCACGTCCTTGTTGTGCATCAGATACATCTTGCGGTCCGCCTTGTAGACGAGGATCTGCGTCACCTCGGGACCGTTGTAGGTTTTGAACTTGCCGGAACAACCCGCGAGGCTGAATGCCATCACGACTGTCAGAATCAAGGATAGAAATCGCATACTGCCGCCCATATTTTTTCAGACCTTATAGTCCGGAATCCGGTTTCGAGAAAGCGATCTCATGCGACTCACGATCATGTGAGGCGGAACCCTGCCACCATTTCAACGTGCGATGACCATCGAAATTGGTCGATCACCGTGATCGGATCCATGACGTATCCCGCTGCGATCAAGTGCCCGGCGTCCCGTGCAAAGGTCACCGGATTGCAGGAGACATGCGCGATCACCGGCACCCGCGCCTTGGCCAGCTCCTCAATCTGCGCCTCGGCTCCGGCGCGCGGCGGGTCGATCACGATGGCGTCGATCTTGCGCAGATCCTCCGCGATCATCGGGTTGCGAAAAAGGTCTCGCGTCACGCTGCGCACCTTCTTCAGTCCCGGCGTGTCGCGCCACCCCCTGTCCAGTGCCTTGGTCATCGCCGCGACGCCTTCGACTGCCAGAACCTCCGAGCGCTGCGCGAGCGGAAGGGCAAAGGTGCCCACGCCCGCAAAGAGATCCGCGATTTGGGCCGCACCTCGGGTGATCTTGCTAACCGCGGCCATTAGCGCGGCTTCGCCTGCATGGGTGGCTTGCAGAAACGCCCCCGGCGGCGGCAGAACCAGCGCAGGACCAAAGCGTTGCAGGGGCGGGCGGCGCGAAAGCTCAAGCTCATCGCCCCATGCCAGCCGGGCCAGGTCATGGCGCGCTGCCACTTCGGCTAACTCAACTTCGAGGTCACGGTCCAACGGCTTGCCACCGCTGACCAGTACGTCGATTCCGGACTCCGACAGAGTGGCCATGACGTGAAGCTCCGCCTTGCGCGACCCGCCGATGACGGCCAACGCCTCTGCCACGAGGCGGGCCGGCATGAGATCGGGGTGCAGTAACTGGCAGTCGGGAATGTCCACGATCACGCCCGATGCGCGGCCATGGAACCCCGCCAATGCGCCTTTCTTGGTGCGACGCGCCGAAAGGGTCGCACGACGCCGCGACCGAGGCGGGGAAGTCTCGATCCCGGCAATCTCAACCTCCAGCCCGTGCGCCCGCAGCGCATCCACCACGATGCCCGCCTTCCAATCGCTGACGAATGCGTCCGAGGCGTGTTGCACCTGACAGCCGCCGCAACTACGGAAATGGCGACAGGGCGCTGCGACACGATCGGTGGAGGGGCGGACAATCTTCACCTCGCTCAACCGCGTACCGTCGAGGCTCCCGCTGACGGTTTCACCCGGCAGGGTCATGGGGGCAAAAACCGGCCCAGGCGCAATGCCGTCGCCGTGATGTCCAAGTCGTTGAATAATGTGTTCGCTCATGGTGCCCGGATACAGCGACGCAGTGTGTCGGGCCAAGCCCTATTCCGCAGCATCCCGCGCGCCGATGAATCCGCCCGACTGGCGGCTCCAGTAGCGCGCATAAAGTCCGCCCTTGGCCAGAAGATCGTCGTGGCTGCCCAACTCGACGATTCGACCCTGATCGAGAACGGCAATCCGGTCCATATGCGAAATCGTGGAAAGACGATGTGCAACGGCAAGGACCGTCTTACCCTCCATCACACGCTCCAGCGCGGACTGGATCGACGCCTCGACCTCGGAATCGAGCGCTGACGTCGCCTCGTCCAGAACGAGGATCGGAGCATCCTTGAGGATCGCGCGCGCCAAGGCGATGCGCTGGCGCTGACCGCCCGACAGTTTCACCCCGCGTTCACCAAGACGCGCGGAATAGCCTTCATTGCCCAGATGGTCGCTGAGGGTGCGGATGAACAGATCCGCCTCGGCCTGACTCGCCGCGGCAAAGACTTCCTCCTCCGTTGCCTCGGGACGCCCGTAGCGTATGTTTTCCATCGCCGATCGATTGAACATCGCGGTTTCCTGCGTGACCATGCCGATCTTGCGCCGCAAACTGTCCTGTGTAACCGAACTGATGTCCTGCCCATCGATCAATATGTGCCCCGATTCAGCATCGTAGAGCCGCATCAGTAGCGCCACGAGCGTCGATTTCCCCGCGCCCGATGCACCGACGATCCCGAGCTTTTCGCCCGGCTTAATGTCCAGCGTCACACTGTCGACCCCACCCACATCACCGCCATAGGTGAAGGTGAGGCTATCCAGAACGACGCGCCCTTCCGGCACGTTCAGATCGACCGCGCCAGGCTTGTCTTCCAACCGCATGGGGTGCGCCAAAGTCCGCATCCCATCCTCCAGCTCACCGATATTCGCCGAAATCCCCATCAGCGTGAACGAGACCCAACCTGTCATCTGCGCCAGCCGGATCGCAACCGTACCCGCCGCGACAATCGCGCCGACCGTGGTCGCGCCGGTTGACCAGAGCCACAGTGATCCGCCGACAAGAATCACCGGCAGCGCCCCGGCCAAGGTCATCAACAACACTCGAAAGGTCACCGAAACCTTGGCGAAATCGTAGGCCCGATTGCGAAATTCGCCAATGGCGCGCAGGGCGACACGATCCTCATAATCCGCATGGGCGAACAGCTTGACCGTCTTGATGTTGGTGATCGTATCGACAACCTGTCCCGACACCATCGCACGCGCGGCGGCGCGCGCCTTTGCCCGCTGGCGGATGCGCGGCAGGAAATACCGGATCAGCGCCACGTATCCGATGAACCAAACGCCAAACCCCGCAACCAGCCAAGGATCAATCGTAAAGATCAACACCGCCGCGCCGATAATCGAGCTCATCGCGAAAACGACTGAGTTGATCGTTTCCATCGACACTTCGGTCATCGCGCTGGCGCTTTGCATTTGCTTCTGTGAAATTCGTCCGGCGAAATCATTGTCGAAATACGTCACGCTCTGACCCATGGTCCAGCGATGCAGCCGTGACAGGGTGAGACTCCAAACATTCGGCATGATGAAGAGCGTGTTCGCAGCCGAACTCAAGCCCATCAGAACCGGTCGCGCCAGCATGAAGAACGCCAGCGCGATCAGGATCATAGTCAGGCTTTCGCCGGTAAACGCGAGGTCCGGGCCAGCCGCCGTCGCCCGGTCGATGACCGCGCCGAGGATCCAGGCCGAGCCGACTTCGACCGTGCCGGCAATGGCCGAAAGAACGCAGGCCACGCTGATGACGGGCCATGCGCCACGCAACAGCCAGCCGATATAGCGCATCAACGTCGCGGGCGGCGGCCCATCGGCAGGTTTGAACGGGTCAATGAAACGGCTGGTGTCAAAGGGCATGTGGGTCTCGGATGGTTACCCGTTGAACGTAGCGCGCAACGCGGCGGTTCAACCATCCCCCTCGGCGCACAATGCCGCGCGTGTGAGCGCGAACCCCGAGGCGATCCAGCGCGCCTCAAGCTCACGCATACGAACGCCGAGCGCCGCGCCGCTGTACTGCGGCATCAGATCGCCCGGTTTCACTGGAAACGTCGCGACCGCCCCGCGTCGGACAGCGGCGAAGTCATCGGCGCAGGTCGGGGTCTCCAGCATCGCTCCTCGCAAGAGAAGGATATTTTCGCCCTGCTCCGCGCCAAAGCGATACCCCAATTCTTCCGGCGACATAGCGTTTTGAACACCCTCGCGCAGGGTTGCCAGGGCTTTCGACTCAGCCTTGCTCAGCCGCAAATCAGCGACCGGATCGGTCCCGCCCAATGCAGCAAGACGGCGCATGGGATCGGGTGGGCGACCGCCTTCCAAGTGGACCAAAGGCGCCAGCGCACGATCCTCCGCGCCCGGCAGAACATGGCCAAGCACCCCGCTGATCGCCATGACCGCGACCGCGGGGGCAGGGTCCGGGGCGTTCAGCAATTTGCGCATTTCCTGCCCGATCCGTTCGCGCGACAGGTTTGCCACAGTGTCGGCGGTCGCGGCGATGGCCGACAGGGCGTCGCTATCCATCCCCGCCTGAGGGTCGCCGTACCAAGCGTGAAACCGAAAAAACCGCAGGCTCCGCAGCGCATCCTCTGTGATCCGCGCGACCGGGTCGCCGACGAACCGCACCCGCCGCGCGTGCAGGTCGGGCAACCCCTCCAACGGGTCGATCACCTCACCCGTCGCGGTCGCATAGAGGGCGTTCATGGTGAAATCGCGACGCGCGGCATCCTCACCCACCGCATCGGAAAACTGCACGACCGCGTGACGACCATCCGTCTCGACATCACGTCGGAACGTGGTGACTTCGTGACCTCGCCCCTTCGCGACGAGGGTCACAGTCCCATGCGCGATCCCCGTGGGAACGACCTTGATGTCGCTGGATTCCGCCAGTTCAGTCACGATTTCAGGACGCGCATCGGTCGCGATATCGATATCCCCGACGGGACGATCCAATAACGCATCGCGCACACAGCCCCCAACGAAAAGGGCCTGATACCCGCCGTTTTCAAGCGCCCGAAAAACCGCCCGCGTTCCCGGATGATCCATCCAAGCGCCACGGATCCGCGTCATGCCAGCCGGTCCGCAAGAACGCGGCAGATCATCGCCGTCGCACCCCAGATGTAGTAGGGACCCCATGGCACGACATAGTATCGACGAGTTTCGCCGCGCCATCGCCGATCTTGAATGCGATAGTTCTCCACATCCAGCAAATGCGCGAGCGGCACATCAAACGCCTCCTCCACCTCGCCCGGTTCAGGGCGCAGGGAAAAATCGCTTTTGATCCGAGCCACGACCGGAGTCATGGAAAATACGCTGACCGTTTCATGCGGCGGCAGGTATCCGAGCACATCGACAAGCCCATTGGGTAAGCCTATCTCTTCCTCGGCCTCCCGTATGGCGGCGGCGGTGACATCGAAATCGCTCTCTTCGACCTTACCGCCGGGGAAGGCGATTTGCCCCGGATGATGTTTCAGATGCGAGGTCCGCTTGGTGAGAATGACGTGCAGCGCCCCACCGCGTTCGATCAGCGGGACCAGAACACCAGCGGGGCGCAGGGGATTGGACGGAGGCATCCCGACGCCTCCGTTCACATCAAAGTCAGACGATCCAAGACCCTCGCGTGCGAGAGCTGCGCGAATACGGTCGAAACTGGCGGCCTCAGCCTTCACTCGGGCCCTCCGCGTCAAAGCCGACCGAGGCGGGATCCATCACGTAATGTGCCCCACAGAATTGACAGTCTGCCGTTACCGTCCCTTCGGCCGTCGTCATCTTTTCAATGTCCTTGGCCGAATAAATCGACAGGGACTGCCGCACCTTGTCTTCGGAACAAGAGCAGCCAAATCGGACCGGCTGAGCATCAAAGACACGCGGCTGTTCTTCGTGAAACAAGCGAACGAGAAGATCCGTGGGAGAGACGCTCGGGCCAATCAGTTCCAGGGCTTCCACCGTATCAAGATGGAAGTTCACACGGTTCCAGTTCTCCTCCTCCTCGCCGTCGACGAGATCAGAGGCAAGCAATAGCCCACCTTCGCCGCTGCCGCCCTCACCAGAAACATGCGGACTGGCTTGTGGCATCACTTGGATCATGACGCCTCCGGCGCGCCAATGCTCCGCGCCGCCCGCCTCCCGGGATTTGCCGAAGGAAAGCGAAAATCGGGTGGGCAATTGCTCAGACTGCGCAAAATAAGCCTCTGCGCAGGCTTTCAGCGATCCACCGGACAACGGCGTGATGCCCTTGTAAGGCTGCATCCCCATGCCCTGATCCAGCATGATCGCAAAGTAGCCTTTGCCAACCTGTTCGATCGGCGCCTCATCGGTCAGCCGGTCACGGTCATAGCTAGCATATGCCCGGATGCGAGCTGGCTCCCCTTCCTTTTCGGGGCCGTAGTAATCGGTCGCGATCATTCGGACCGGCCCATCGGATTGCACCTGCAATTGCAATTTCCAACGCAGCTTGATGGTCTGCCCGATCAGCGCGGTAAGCAGTGCCATCTCGGCCACCAAAGCTTCGACCTTCTCGGGGTAATCATGCTGGGACAGGATGCCCTCAAGCACGCCATCCAACCGCGCAACCCGTCCGCGCACATCTGATGTATCCAGCTGAAACGGCAATACAGTGTCGTCCCAAGCCAATTTGGAGCCGAGTGTCATGGGGTTTCCTTCCGCGCGCAGTCTTGGCATATCTTTGCCAGCACCTAGGGGCAAGGACGCCCGGTTACAAGCGGGGCACCCCCCATGCGACGTTACGGAGACGCCCCTGACCCCGCTCGCAGATATCAGTTTCGACCCGGCGCCTACGCAATCCTACCGCGCGATGGCTCACTGCTGTTGACGCATCAAGCGGTCCCAGTACCCGAATTTCAACTGCCCGGCGGAGGAATAGAGCCTGGCGAATCTCCTATCTGCGCCCTCCATCGGGAGGTTCATGAGGAAACTGGTTGGGCCATTGCAGGGGCCCGTCGCGTTGGCGCGTTCAGGCGTTTCACCTTCATGCCGGACTACGACTTATGGGCCGAGAAGCTCTGCACGATCTATATGGCTAAACCTATATTTCAGCGGCACTCTCCTACTGAACCCGGACACACTGCGGTTTGGATGCCTTATCGCGCCGCGGGTGGCCAACTTGCAGATCGCGGGGCCCGAGACATTCTGGCGAAAGTGGATTGGTGAGGCCCGAAGGTCCACAAGTTTTCCCATCATTTTAATTCATCGTCACACCAATCTCTTCTGCCGAGCGCATCTCTTCACAACCGAACTCTACCCGTGACCTATTACTATTAGGTTAACTGAAAAATTCTTTTCTCTTAATCATTTAGCAACGTCTTCCCTGTACCAATCTCCGGAAACAAGGCCAATTTAGGGGGTTGATGATGACAATGCTCAGGCACACCGAGAGGACGACGCAGGGTGTTATGTGGTCCGGGCATTTGGCATCCCGACCCAATCGCCGGCCTCGTGACGGACCATGTAACTTATGCGTTTGGAAAGCGCAGCCTTAGATCAGAAACTCTGCGAGGATCGTGTCTTGAGTAATGTCACGGTAGGTAAAGCCGCTCTCTTCCATTCGATCAAAGAGGCGATGGAAATCGGAGGCTTCCTTCGTTTCGATACCGATGAGCACGGAGCCAAAATTGCGCGCGGATTTTTTCAGATATTCGAACCGCGAAATATCATCGTTCGGACCAAGAAGGCTCAGAAAATCCTTCAGCGCACCCGGACGCTGTGGCAAACGAAGTATGAAGTACTTCTTAACACCCGAATACCGCTGCGCTCTTTCCTTCACTTCAGGCAGGCGCTCAAAATCAAAATTTCCGCCAGAGGTGATGCAGACAACCCGTTTGCCACGAATCTCGTCGCGGATCATACGCAAGGCATCAATGGACAGCGCGCCGGCGGGCTCCAGAACCACGCCCTCGATGTTGAGCATGTCGAGGATCGTGATACAAATGCGATCCTCCGGCGAGGCAAGCACATCTTCCCGCCGAATATCATGCAAACGCGCCCAAGGCCGCTCTCCGATCCGGGCGACCACAGCACCATCGACAAAGCTGTCCACCTTTTTCAAGGTGACAAGACCCCCGGCTTCCACCGCAGCCGCGAGGCTGGTTCCGCCTTGCGGTTCAACGTACTTCAACGCCTGATCTTTGCCAAAATAGCTGCGTATGCCGGCCGCGAGGCCACCACCTCCGACCGGCAAAACGATCAGATCAGCGCCCTCGGCCAACTCCGCATCGATCTCGGCGCCGATGCTCGCCTGCCCCAGGATTACGTCCTCGTCGTCGAAGGGCGCCAGAAAATGGCCCCCTCTTTCATCACAAAACACTTTGGCCTCGGCCAGCGTGTCATCAAAATAGTCCCCGATCAGACGAATTTCGACCTTGTCGCCACCAAAGATACGGGTCTTCTCGATCTTCTGCTGGGGCGTCGTCACAGGCATGAAGATCACGCCGTTAACGCTGAAATGGCGACACATGTAGGCAACGCCCTGCGCGTGATTCCCCGCACTCGCACAAACAAACAGTTGCGCATCCTGCGCGTGTCGCATGGCATTGAAGGCACCCCGCAACTTGTACGAGCGAACAGGCGAGAGATCTTCCCGCTTCAGCCAGATGTCCGCGTCGTACATCTTTGACAGATGATCGTTGCGTATCAGGGGCGTCGCGGGGAATACCGAACGCATGGCCACCATGGCCGCTTTGGCCCGGTCTCTGAAATCATCGTGATCGCTCATTCTCCTTCCCTGCCTTGCCCTGCGCCGCTCGGCAAGGGGTCTCGACCTTGTGCGCCAAGCAAAAAACGGCTATCGCCCCGCAGAAATACGATGAAGGACATGTAAATGAGCGCGCCGAAGAAAGTCGTCCTGGCCTATTCCGGGGGCCTCGACACCTCCATCATCCTGAAGTGGCTTCAAACCGAATACGAGTGCGAGGTCGTGACCTTCACCGCGGACCTCGGCCAGGGCGAAGAGCTGGACCCCGCCCGCAAGAAGGCCGAATTGCTCGGCATCAAACCCGAGAACATTTTCATCGAAGATGTTCGCGAAGAGTTCGTTCGTGACTTCGTCTTTCCGATGTTCCGGGCAAACGCGCTCTACGAGGGTCTCTATCTCCTTGGCACCTCCATTGCGCGGCCCCTTATTTCCAAGCGTCTGGTCGAGATTGCCGCCCAGACCGGCGCCGACGCCGTCGCGCATGGCGCTACGGGCAAGGGCAACGATCAGGTCCGGTTCGAACTGTCAGCCTACGCACTGAACCCCGACATCAAGGTGATCGCACCATGGCGCGAATGGGATCTGTCGTCGCGCACCAAACTCCTTGCCTTTGCCGAAGAGAACCAGATCCCCATTGCCAAAGACAAGCGAGGCGAGGCCCCGTTTTCCGTTGACGCGAACCTGCTGCATACATCCTCCGAAGGAAAAGTCCTCGAGGACCCTGCGCAGGAGGCGCCCGACTACGTCTTGCAGCGGACCACACGGCCCCAAGACGCGCCGGACACGCCGGAGCTGGTCGAAATCGCGTTTGAAAAAGGCGATGCCGTCGCCATCAATGGCGAAGCGATGTCGCCTGCAACGATTTTGACCAAACTGAACGAACTGGGCGGAAAGCACGGGATCGGCATCCTAGACCTCGTCGAGAACCGCTTTGTGGGGATGAAATCGCGCGGGATTTACGAGACGCCCGGCGGGACGGTTCTACTGGAAGCGCACCGCGGGATCGAACAGATCACGTTGGATTCCGGCGCGGGCCACCTGAAAGACTCGATCATGCCGCGCTATGCGGAACTGATCTACAACGGCTTCTGGTTCTCCCCCGAACGCGAGATGTTGCAGGCCCTGATCGACAAGAGTCAGGAACTGGTCTCGGGCACGGTGCGTCTGAAACTCTACAAAGGCTCCGCACGGACCGTGGCGCGTTGGTCCGACAATTCGCTTTACTCCGAGGCGCATGTCACATTTGAGGATGACGCAGGCGCCTATGATCAGAAAGACGCAGCCGGTTTCATCAAACTGAATGCGCTTCGGCTAAAGTTACTTGCGAAGCGGGCCCGGCGGTTGGGAAAATCCTGACTGGCCGTGATTGCCTATAGATCACATCGGTATTGCATCACAAAGGCCGCGGAGCTTCCGCGGCCTTTGTCGTTTGATCCGGTTTAGGAGGACTGGGTCGAGCCGGATCAAAATCTTGAGCCGGCAAAACCGACAGTGCAGAGATTACTCCGCGGTGACGGTCGTCATCACCAGCTTGTCTTCGACCTTGATCGGGCCATCTTCCTTGGCGCCAAGCGTGTATTCGAAAACACCCGTCTTCATGCCACCGTTTTCCGAATGCACCATAAGCATCAGCATGTCGCCGGACGCGACTTCTTCGGTCAGAATGGCGGCAACGTCCATGTTTTCGCCCATCTTGATCGGCGCATGGCCGACGACTGGACCCGGTTTCATGTCGGCGTCGGTGCGGTGCACGACGAGCCAGCCGTTTTCGCCCGCGACAACTTTGGACGCGGTGACAGTGCCGCCCGAAACGTCCTGATCAGAGCCTTCGATCGCCGGAGTCATGGAGTGAGCTGCGGCAAAAGCAGTTCCAGCGGACAGGACGAGGGCGACGGCGGTAAGATGAAATTTCATGAGGTTAGCTCCCTAAATTAAACAGGGGTCCGTTTGGACCTTGCCATGACTCACGAAAGCGCATGATGCAGAGTTTCAGGCTGGAGCGAAAAAATCCGCGACTTCTTTGCGGGTCGGGATGACATCCGCGGTCCCCAGCCGCGTCACCATGACGGCCCCGGCCCTTTGCGCGAGGTCGAGAGCCCGCTCTGTCGTCTCGCCCGCATCAAGGGCGGCCAGGAAGTATCCGGTAAAGGTATCGCCGGCCCCCGTGGTGTCGACGACCTCAACCCGCGGCGCGGGAAACGTGCGGTCAGTCACTGCCGCACGGTTGATCCAGCGGCATCCCTCACCGCCAAGCGTCACCACGATATCGGCCACCGGAAGGGTGTTCAGCGCTTCTTCGATCGCCTGCTCCAACTGCTGCGCCTCGACGGCGTTCAGGATAAGGATGTCGAGAAATGGCAGCGCGGCGCGGACGCTATCAACGTCGAAGGGCGCGGCGGCATAGGCGACCCGTAGGCCGGCAGACCTGGCGTGGCTCAGAAATTCAACCTGCGCGTTCGTCTCATTCTGGCACAGCGCGATATCACCGGGTTGGGCTGCGGACAGCGCTTTTGGGATGCTCTCAGCCTCAATCAACCGGTTGGCCGCCGGATAGATCACAATCTGGTTCTCGCCCTCCTCATCCAGCATAATGATCGCATGGCCTGAGGTCGCGCCAATGGTCGTCAGACGAGAAACCCCTACCCCGTAGGACAGCAATCTCTCGCGCATCCAGTCGCCATCCGCCCCGAGAGCGCCGATATGTTCGACTTGAGCGTCTGCGCGGACGGCAGCAACGGACATGTTCGCGCCCTTGCCACCCAGACCTTTGCTGTGGCTCGTCGCCGTCAGCGTCTCCCCGGCAGTCGGCAGATGCGGCAACCGGTAAACCAAGTCCGCGTTAACCGATCCGAGGTTCCAGATCGTCATCAGTTCACCTTGCACGCAGCCAGTAGAGCCATGTTCATAATGTCATTCACCGTCGAGTTCGTCGAACATATCTGGATTGGCTGATCGACCCCGGAGAGGATTGGCCCAATCACGGTCGCGCCGGCCATTTCCTGCATCAATTTGACACTGATACTGGCGGAATGGCGCGCTGGCACGACGAGGATATTGGCGTTGTCGGTTAACCGGGCGAAGGGGAAATTCGCGCGCGCCCTGGCGTTCAGCGCGACATCGACAGTCATCTCGCCTTCGTATTCGAAATCGACTCCTCGGCCCTGCAACACGCGGGGCGCGAGGTGCATCTTTTCCGCACGTTCCGACACGGGATATCCAAAGGTCGAAAAGCTGACAAAGGCAACGCGCGGTTCCAACCCGAGGTCACGCGCGACTTCGGCGCAACGCTCGGCGATGTCGGCCAGGTCTTCTTCGTCGGGCCATTCGTGCACCAGGGTATCCGAGATCAAGACGATTCGACCATTGTGCAAGACGGCAGTGACCCCTGCGGCGCCGTGATCCGCGTCCGCATCGAACACGTGATTGATCAGTTCCAGCACATGCGCGGACTTGCGCGTCGCACCGGTGACCAGCCCGTCGCCATGACCATGCGCCAACATCAGAGCCGAAAACACGTGGCGATCACGCGCAGCGAGGCGATGCACATCATGCATGTCGTAGCCCTTGCGCTGCAGGCGGGCAAAGAGGAAGGCCTTGTAGTCTTCGAGATGCTCGGTCTTGGCGGCATTGGTGACGGTGAGTTCCTCGAAAGCTTCGCCTAATCCGGCTGCGTCGAGCTTGGCCTTCACGTCGGCGTCACGGCCCACAACGATGGCTTCGCCAAGACCGGCGCGCTGATACATCACGGCAGCGCGCAGGACGCGGGGATCATCGCCTTCGGCAAAGATCATCCGGGCCTGCGCATTACGCGCCCGCATATTGATGCCCCGCAGAATGGACGCGGTCGGGTCCATCCTGCTTTTCAGGCTCAACTCATAGGCCTCCATATCCACGATCGGTCGCCGCGCCGCGCCGGTTTCCATACCTGCACGTGCAACCGCGGGCGGGATGCGATGGATCAGGCGCGGATCAAAAGGCGTGGGGATGATATAGTCGCGCCCAAAGGTCAGCGTCGTGCCATAGGCCATCGCGACTTCATCGGGTACATCCTCGCGGGCCAGTTCGGCCAGGGCTTCGGCGCAGGCGATCTTCATCTCGTCATTGATCGCCCGGGCATGAATGTCGAGCGCGCCACGGAAGAGGTAGGGAAAACCCAACACGTTGTTCACCTGATTGGGGTAATCGCTGCGCCCCGTGGCAACGATAGCGTCATTGCGGACCTCGTGCGCCTCTTCCGGGGTGATCTCGGGGTCCGGGTTCGCCATGGCAAAGATCACCGGATCCTTGGCCATGCTTTCCACCATGGCAGGGGTCACCGCCCCCTTGACCGAGACGCCCAGAAAAACGTCGGCACCGCGCATCGCCTCGTCCAGCGTGCGCAGCTCTGTATCGACCGCGTGGGCTGATTTCCATTGGTTCATGCCCTGGGTTCGACCCTGAAAGATCACGCCCTTCGTGTCACAAACAATGCAATTATCGTGCCGCGCGCCCATCCGCTTTAGCAGCTCGATACAGGCGATCCCGGCGGCCCCGGCCCCGTTGAGGACGATCTTGCAATCCTCGATCTTCTTACCGGAAATCTTCAGCGCATTGAGCAACCCAGCCGCGCAGATCACAGCCGTGCCGTGCTGGTCATCATGAAAGACGGGGATGTCCATCTCTTCTTTCAGACGCTGCTCGATGATGAAACATTCCGGCGCCTTTATATCCTCCAGGTTGATCCCGCCGAACGAAGGCCCCATCAGTTTGACCGCGTTGATGAAAGCCTCGCTATCCTCGGTATCAAGCTCCAAATCGATGGAATTCACGTCCGCGAATCGTTTGAAGAGCACCGATTTGCCCTCCATCACCGGCTTGGAGGCCAGCGCGCCGAGATTGCCCAAGCCGAGAACCGCCGTGCCGTTGGAGATCACAGCGACAAGATTGCCCTTGTTCGTATAATCGTAGGCGGTCTCGGGGTTCTGCGCGATGGCTTCGCAGGGGACCGCCACGCCGGGGGAATAAGCCAGCGACAGGTCGCGTTGAGTCGTCATCGGCACCGTGGCCGACACCTCCCATTTGCCTGGGCTAGGCTCCAGATGGAACGCCAGCGCATCCTCTGGCGTGATCCGGGATTTCGACTTCGACATGGACGCTCTCCTCCTGCGGCTCTGGCCTCTTACACGATGCCCTGCGTCACACTCAACCATTTCGCCTTTTACCTGAGTCGCGGGGTTTGTAAGGTCCGCGCCAGACGACGCCATGCGACCTTGGGGGCAATCGTGAGCACACAAACCGCCACGCCGATGATGGCGCAGTTTCTCGACATCAAATCCGGCTATCCCGACGCCCTTCTGTTCTATCGCATGGGTGATTTTTACGAGATGTTTTTCGAGGACGCCGTTGCCGCGTCCGAGGCGCTGGACATCGCCCTTACCAAACGCGGCAAGCACCTGGATCAGGACATACCGATGTGCGGGGTCCCGGTTCATGCCGCCGAGAACTACCTGCTCACCCTGATCCGCAAGGGATTCCGGGTCGCGGTCTGTGAACAGATGGAAGACCCGTCCGAGGCCAAGAAGCGGGGTTCGAAATCCGTGGTGCATCGTGAAGTCGTGCGGCTGGTGACGCCGGGCACGCTGACCGAGGAGACCCTGCTCGACGCGCGGCGCCACAACTTTTTGGCGGCTTTCACTCTGGTTCGGGGCGAAGGTGCGCTGGCGTGGGTCGATATTTCGACGGGCGCATTTCACGTGATGCCCCTGCCGCCGGTGCGATTGGGGCCGGAGCTGGCGCGGCTCTCCCCGTCCGAGATGCTGATCCCCGACGAGATAGAGCGTGATTACACCGATTTAGTGTCTGATTTCGGGACGGCGCTGACGCCGCTTTCCCGTGGATCCTTCGATTCCACCGGGGCGAATGACAGGCTTTGCCGGGTCTTTAAAGTCGCCTCCCTCGATGCCTTCGGGACCTTCAGCCGAGCCGAAGTTTCGGCTATGGGGGCAATCGTCGACTACCTCGATATCACGCAAAAGGGCAAATTGCCGTTGCTGCGCCCCCCACAGCGTGAGGCGTCGGACCGGGCCATGCAGATCGACGCTGCCACCCGGCGCAATCTGGAACTCAACCGCGCCCTGTCCGGCGGCCGGGCCGGATCGCTGCTGGCCGCGATTGACCGCACCGTGACCGCCGGTGGCGCGCGGCTGTTAGAGCGGCGCCTGTCCAGCCCCTCGCGTGACCTTTCCGTGATCCACAGCCGCTTGGCCGCCGTTGATTTCATGGCGGAACAGCGACTGATTGCACAGGATTTGAGAGAGGCGTTACGTCATGTTCCCGACCTTGACCGCGCTCTCTCTCGCCTTGCGATCGACCGGGCAGGTCCGCGAGATTTAGCCTCAATCCGGAGCGGGCTATCGCAAGCAGAGACAATCGCCAGGTCCCTGAAGTCGCGCGATCTACCACCCCTGCTAAGCGAGGCCTGCGCGCACCTCAGCGGTCATGATGTGCTGCTCTCGCTGCTCGACGCGGCACTTGTTGCGGAGCCTCCGCTTCTTGCGCGCGATGGTGGCTTTATCGCGCCCGGATACGATCCTGATCTCGACGAAGCCCGCCAGTTGAGGGACGAGGGCCGGGGCGTTATCGCGCAGATGCAGACACGCTATGCCGAAATGACCGGGATCAGCGCGCTGAAGATCAAGCATAATAACGTCCTCGGTTATTTCATCGAGGTCACGGCAACCCACGCCGACAAGATGCTGTCGGAACCGCTGAACGAGCAGTTCAAACATCGCCAGACCACCGCCAATCAGCTGCGCTTCACCACGCCGGAACTGAGCGAAATCGAGACACGTATCCTCAATGCCGGCGGTCGGGCACTGGACATCGAAAAGCGGCTCTATGACAGCCTGAAAAGCGAGATTCTCGACAAAGTGTCCGAGCTGACGGACACCGCCCGTGCATTGTCCGACCTCGATCTCGCGACCTCCCTCGCTGACCTCGCATTGGCTGAAGACTGGTGTCGCCCCTCGGTTGACGACAGCAAGCGGCTGGCCCTGACCGGCGGCCGTCATCCCGTTGTCGAACAAGCGCTGCGTCGCGACGGGACGCCGTTCATTGCCAATGATACCGACCTAGGGGGCGATCCGTCCTCGATATGGCTGCTAACCGGGCCCAATATGGCCGGTAAGTCCACATTCCTGAGGCAGACCGCGCTGATTGTCCTCCTGGCCCAGATGGGCAGCTACGTGCCAGCCGAGGCGGCAGAGATCGGCGTGGTGTCGCAACTTTTCTCACGCGTCGGGGCCTCGGACGATCTGGCTCGGGGGCGATCCACATTTATGGTGGAGATGGTCGAAACTGCGGCAATCCTCAATCAGGCCGACGACCGCGCGCTGGTCATACTGGACGAGATCGGGCGCGGGACGGCCACCTATGACGGTCTTTCCATCGCCTGGGCCACGCTGGAGCACCTCCACGAGGTGAACAAGAGCCGCGCGCTGTTTGCGACCCACTATCACGAGATGACTGCCCTCGCTGGAAAGCTCGCAGGCGTTGAGAACGCCACCGTGTCGGTGCGGGAGCATGACGGCGACGTGATTTTCCTGCACGAAGTCATTCGTGGCGCGGCCGACCGATCTTATGGTGTGCAGGTCGCGCGCTTGGCGGGATTGCCTGACAGCGTCGTCGCCCGTGCGCGTGAGGTTCTGGACGCACTTGAGAAAGGGGAACGTGAGGGCGGTGCGAAACCCAAGGCCATCATTGACGACCTACCACTGTTCGCCGCTGCGGCCCCAGCATCCGCGAGATCAGAGCCTATCTCGCCCGGACACGCCAAGGTCGCGGACCTTCTCAGCGCGACACATCCGGACGAGTTGACGCCGCGCGAGGCGCTCGACCTGCTCTATAAATTGAAAGAGGCATCGCAACAGTAAAGCGCGACGCCTCTGAATTATCTGGGCGAAAATACCCCGACCGATACCTAGGTCAGCTCGCCGGCATGGACGACACGCCAACCTGCGCGGGACGCAATAGGCGGTCGGACAGCCAGAACCCTTCGGCAGAGACCTGGATGATTTCCCCGGCCTTGGTGCCGGGCACCGGGGCTTCGAACATCGCTTCGTGGATATTAGGATCGAATTTGTCGCCGACCGCTGGCGCGATGGGCTCAATTCCGTGCTTACGGAAGGTGTTGACCAATTCGCGCATCGTCAGTTCCAGACCTTCGATCAGCGGGGCGTTCTCGTCTGTTTTGTCGCCCGCAGCTTCTAACGCGCGCTTCATGTTATCGTAAACCGGTAGCAGATCGCGAGCGAGCTTCGAACCGCCGTACATCTCGGCATCACGGCGTTGCTTGTCCGCCCGCTTGCGCGAATTTTCGGCATCCGCGAGGGCACGCATCCATTTGTCTTTCAGCGAGTCCCTTTCCGCGCGCAGCGAATCAACCTCGATCGCTTCGTCGCTGAATTCCTCAAGCTCTTCTGCGTAGGCGTCCGCTTCTGCGGATTCGATGTCGTCGAGAAAGTCGTCGTTCTCAGGATTTGCCATGTCTTACCTCTAACTCCGGTCCGCGATCATCCGGCCAACCAATTGGGCGGTGTAATCCACGATCGGGACGATCCGTCCATAGTTCAGCCGCGTGGGTCCGATGACTCCGACCGCGCCGATGATCTTTCGGTCCGCGTTCATATAGGGAGACACCACCAGAGAGGAACCCGAAAGTGAAAAAAGTTTGTTCTCTGAGCCGATAAAAATGCGCACACCTTCGCCATCTTCGGTCAGTTCCAGAAACTCGGCGATATCCCGCTTGCGTTCAAGATCGTCGAACAGGTTGCGGATCCGCTCAAGATCCTCTTCGGCCGCGTCCTCATCCAGCAGATTGGCGCGGCCGCGAACGATTAGCCGTTCGTAGCGCGAGCCCTGGTCATTCCACTCAGCCCAGCCCGAATCGATCAGCTCGCGCGCCAGCGCGTCGATCTCCTGTCGCCGTGCCGCGATCTCCTGTTTGATAACGCGGCTCAATTCTCCCAAGGTGCGCCCCTCCGCAAGGGCGTTCAGGAAATTCGCAGCCTCGCGCATCGAACTGGGCGTTTGCCCCGGCGGCGGCATGAAAATACGGTTCTCGACATGACCATCAGCAAAGACCAGCACGACCAGCGCGCGATCATGCCCCAGACCAACGAATTCGATATGTTTGATGGGCGCTTCATGCTTCGGCGCCAGCACGAGCGAGGCGCCATGCGTCGCCCCCGACAGCGCAGAGCCAATCCGGTCGAGTATCCCGCCCACATCCCCTGCCCCGTTGCCAACCGTGGCGTCGATCTTCTCGCGATCCTCAAGGCCCAGATCACCGACCTCCAGCAACCCGTCGACAAACATCCGCAAGCCCTGCTGTGTCGGCACCCGGCCCGCACTGATATGCGGCGAACCAAGCAATCCGAGGTACTCCAGATCTTGCATGACATTGCGGACCGTCGCAGCGCTGACTTTTTCATTCATCAAACGCGTTAACGTGCGGGAACCGACCGGCTCTCCGTTGTTCAGATAGCCCTCAACGACCCGGCGAAACACTTCGCGGGACCGATCATTGAGTTCGTCCAGAATTTTCGTTGTATCGTTCATTAGGCGCCAAGCTACATCGCATGCATCATAGTCCGGGCTTGCGTTACCCATAAAGCCGGGATTATGCCACGACCAAACAGGAGAAACCCCTATGCGACCATCAGGTAGAGAATTAAGCGAAATGCGCGCGGTTTCAATCGAAACCGGGTTCACGAAACACGCAGAAGGCTCTTGCCTGATCAAAGTTGGTGACACCCACGTGATCTGCACCGCCACGATCGAGGATCGGGTGCCGCCCTTTATCAAGGGGTCCGGCCTGGGTTGGGTCACGGCAGAGTACGGTATGCTGCCGCGCTCCACCACATCGCGGATGCGGCGCGAATCTTCCGCTGGCAAGCAAGGCGGGCGGACCGTCGAGATCCAGCGACTGATCGGGCGCTCGCTGCGCGCCGGTGTGGATCGGGTGGCATTGGGGGAACGTCAGATCTCTGTCGATTGCGATGTGATCCAAGCGGACGGCGGGACGCGCTGCGCCTCCATCACCGGTGGCTGGGTCGCGTTGCGGCTTGCCGTCAACAAGTTGATGAAGGCGGGCGACGTGATCACGGACCCGCTGGTCGATCCGGTGGCCGCGGTTTCTTGCGGGATTTATGCGGGTCAGCCCGTGCTCGACCTCGATTATCCAGAGGACAGCGAGGCCGGAGTTGACGGCAATTTCATCATGACAGGGTCAAAACGGCTGATCGAAGTGCAGATGAGCGCTGAAGGCTCCACCTATTCCCGTGATCAGATGAACGAGCTTCTCGATCTCGCCGAAAAGGGCGTGGATGAGCTGGTACAGATGCAAAAAGCCGCCTGTGCGTAGGTTCGACGGAAATAAGCTGGTTATCGCCAGTCATAACGCGGGCAAGCTACGCGAAATCGCCGCGCTGCTTGCCCCGTTTGGGATCAACGTCTCCTCAGCCGCCGATCACGGGTTGGAAGAGCCGGAAGAGACTGAGGATACCTTTGTCGGAAATGCGCGTATCAAGGCGCATTTTGCGGCACGTACGACCGGTCTGCCTGCGCTCTCCGATGATAGTGGCATCATGGTGGAGGCGCTGGATGGGCAGCCCGGTGTCTACACTGCGGATTGGGCAGAGACGCCGGACGGACGCGACTTTCCCATGGCGATGACCAAAGTGTGGACGATGCTGGAGGAGAAATCCGCCACCCTCCCACGCAAGGCAGCGTTCAACGCGACGCTCGTGCTCGCCTGGCCCGACGGGCATGACGAGGTCTTTGAGGGGCGCGTCGAGGGTGAAGTCGTTTGGCCGACACGCGGTGACAAGGGCTTTGGCTTTGATCCGATGTTTCTGCCTGCGGGCGAAACGGAAACATTCGGCGAGATGGACCCGAACAGGAAACATGAAATGTCGCACCGCGCCGATGCGTTTCGCAAGCTTGTGACAGGTTGTTTTGCCTGACGATTGGGAAGCCGGCGGGTTCGGCATTTACCTCCATTGGCCTTTTTGCCAAGCCAAATGCCCCTACTGCGACTTCAACTCTCATGTTTCGCGGGAAATAGACCAGAACCGCTGGCTTAGAGCCTATTTAGCCGAAATTGACCGCTATGCTGCCGAAGTCCCGGACCGGGTCCTGCGCTCAATCTTTTTTGGAGGCGGCACGCCTAGCTTGATGGAGCCGGACGTGGTCAGGGCAATCCTCGAACGGATCGCGCGACACTGGCCACAAGCCAACGATTTGGAAGTCACGCTGGAGGCTAATCCCGGATCGGTCGAAGCGGGACGGTTCAGAGCCTTTCGTGATGCGGGTGTTTCACGTGTATCGATGGGAATACAGGCGCTGAATGATAGGGACCTTCAGCGTTTGGGACGAATCCACACGGTAAACGAAGCGCTCAAAGCCTTTGACGTTGCGCGTGATTGTTTTGAGCGAGTGAGCTTCGATCTGATCTACGCCCGTCAGGATCAAACCCCCGAAGAATGGCGAACGGAGCTGAAGCAAGCGCTGAGCTTGGCCATTGATCACATATCTCTCTACCAGCTGACAATCGAGGACGGCACGGCCTTTGGAGATCGATACAGCCTCGGCAAGCTTCGCGGTTTACCTGATGATGACGATGCCGCGAAGATGTACGAAATTACACAGGATATTACGGAATCCGCCGGATTCGAGACATACGAGGTCAGCAATCATGCCCGTCCCGGCGCGGAATCTCGTCATAACACGCTTTACTGGAAATACGGCGATTACATCGGTATTGGTCCCGGCGCGCATGGTCGCGTGACTCTCAACCATCAAAGATATGCCACCGAAGCCGTCCGAATGCCCGACGGCTGGCTATTGGCGGCCGAAGGTGGAAATGGAGACAAAATCCGAGACGGATTGATAAAAGACGACCAAGCCACCGAATTCTTGCTCATGGGCCTTCGTCTGGTCGAGGGCGTAGACTTGGAACGCTTTCGCGCGCTTGCGGGTCACGATGTATCGCCAAGCACCATAGCCGAGTTAACAGATTTAGGCATGGCCGAGGTTTCGCAATCCACCTTACGCGTAACGCCACGCGGGCGTATGGTACTGAATGCGGTGATAGAGAGCCTGTTGAGGTAATACATGCGGTACCTATGGGCGAGCGCCGGGGTTTTAAGCCTGTTGTTGGGCGCAATCGGCGTCGTGCTCCCCCTCATTCCAACCGTACCATTCGCGCTATTGGCCGCCTTTTGTTTTGCCAGATCTTCAGAGCGCATGCATCTATGGCTCTTGCAGCACCGTATTTTCGGACCCGCAATCGCGAATTGGAACGCGCATGGGGCGGTTTCCCCATCCTCAAAGCGCGCCGCTACATTCGCCTGCACAATCGTTCTCACAGCATCAATCGTTCTTGGTTTGCGCTGGCAGCTGATACTGGTTCAAGCCGTCACCCTGGCTTGCGTCCTGCTTTTTCTCTGGACACGCCCTAACGGCCGGCACTGAGAATTCGACACAACTCATCGAGGTCTTCAAGTGTCTTGTAACGGATCGAGATAATACCACCCTCGGTTCCCGCCTCGTGACTGATCTGCACTGACATCCGTAAAGCCGCGGAAAGATCGCCTTCGATCGCCTTTGTATCAGCGTCTTTCTCTACGCGGCTTTTTTGGATTTTCGGCGGCTTAGTCCCGGATTTCCCTTCGGTCGCCAACCGTTCCGTCTCGCGAACAGACAGACCGCCGGATACGACTTGTGACGCAAGGATCGAGGGATCCTCTGAAGTGATAAGGGCCCTCGCATGCCCGGCGGACAACTTGCCAGCCTTGAGCATGTCCTGAACATCCATTGGCAAATTGAGAAGGCGCAGCAAGTTAGCAATGTGGCTACGACTTTTGCCAAGGGCGGCGGCCAATTTCTCCTGCGTATGTCCGAAGCGGTCCATCAACTGGCGGTACCCTGCGGCTTCCTCGACGGGGTTTAGATCCGCGCGCTGGATGTTTTCGATGATCGCGACTTCTAGAACTTCGGTATCGTCGTAGTCCCTGAGGAGCACAGGCACCTCATGCAGCTTGGCCATCTGAGCGGCGCGCCACCGCCGTTCCCCCGCGACAATTTCATATTGCTCGCCCTTGGCCCGAACGATCATCGGCTGAATGATGCCCTTTTCAGCAATTGAGCGCGCAAGTTCCTGAAGTTGCTCCTCGGTAAAACTACGGCGAGGCTGATCGGGATTGGGGATGACGCTCTCTATCGGTACCAGAAGATCCGGTCGACGATTGTTTTCCGACGCGAGGGCTGTTGCTTCTTGATCGGGCCCAACGTCTGCCATCAAAGCGGAAAGTCCGCGCCCCAATCCACGATTTTTTGGTCGATTATTCATGCGCTTCCTAGGCCTCTGCCGCTTCGTTTTTCTGCAAAAATTCCCGTGCCAAATCCCGATAGGCCTTGGCGCCCTTGGACCCGGTATCGAAATCCAGCACCGTCATGGCGTAGGACGGTGCCTCGCTCACGCGTACGTTCCTCGGTATTTTGGTTTGGTACACGATATCGCCGAGATTCTCCCGCGCATCGGCCTCCACTGCTTGTGAGAGATTGTTTCGCGCATCATACATCGTCAGCAAGACGCCCTCCATACGGAGGTTCTTGTTAGCCGATTGGCGCACTTCGCGAATGGTTAACATGAGCTGTGAGAGCCCTTCGAGAGCGAAAAATTCACTTTGAAGAGGCACCAACACCGAATGTGCGGCAACCATCGCGTTCACTGTCAAAAGGTTTAGCGACGGGGGACAATCGATGAGGATGTAATCAAATTCGAAGGACGCCATGGCCGGTTGTCGAAGCGCGTCATGCAGCAAAAAACTTCGTTTCTCGTTGGCAATTAACTCGATATCCGCTGAACTGAGGTCAATTGTGGACGGAACGATACTGAGTCCAGCCACGTCAGTATCAATAATAACGTCAGACAATGAAGCGTCATCAAGTATCAATTCATATGTCGTGTGAGCCCTGGCTTCAATTTCAATGCCTAGGCCGGTGGATGCGTTACCCTGAGGATCGAGGTCGATTACAAGAACGCGCGCGCCGGATTCTGCGAGTGCCGCGCCTAGATTTATCGTCGTTGTGGTCTTCCCGACTCCGCCTTTTTGATTGGCTACTGCGACAATTTTCGGTTTTCGAAGCGCCAAAAGATCAGACATGTTCGATACTTTCGATCCTCAATATCACACCTTCTGGGTCGGTCTCGCTCGGGATAACTCGATGGGTGAACTGCCAATTCCTTTTGGCTTCAATCAGTTCTTCTTTCCACGTCCGCCCCTTCATAAAGAGATAGGTCGTTGCCTCGTTACCATGCCGTGATGCTAAATCCAACAACTTGGGAAGCGGTGCGAGCGCGCGTGCAGAAATGATATCTGCTTGTAATTCTTCCACGGCTTCGATCCGACCACACGTCACCTTTGCCGCGACGCCGGTCTTACGCAGAACAGTTCGTAAAAACGCACACTTTCGTTGATCGGATTCAATTAGTGTAACGGAACGGTTCGGGACCGTCTCTGCCGAAAGTATTGCGATTGCAGCACCAGGAAATCCGCCACCACTGCCAAGGTCCACCCAGTTTGTCTGATCTGTGGCCGAAATATTCATCAACTGAGATGAGTCCTTGAAGTGACGGTCCCACGCATCATCGAGAGAGGCCAATGATACCAGATTGATCCGCGGACTCCACTCCTCCAAGAGACGTTGGTAAATCTCCAAGCGATTCATTGTTTCACGTGAAACAGAACTCAAGAGATTAGACATCAAGCGGTAGCCGGAAGCTTCGCATCGCGACGAATCCGTGCCATTATGAGCATCAAGGCGGCGGGCGTCATACCTTCAACTCGAGACGCTTGTGCAATATTCGCCGGCCTCCGCCGCTCAAGTTTGACTTTCAGTTCATTTGACAAACCGTCAAGCTCAGAGAAAATCAAAGCCGCTGGAATAAGATGAGCTTCATCTCGTTTCGTGACCGCAACATCCTGATTCTGACGCTCAATGTATGTGGCGTATAGTGCGTCGCGACCGAGTTGTGCTCGTGTCTCGATGTCAATACACCCAAGGCTGCTGTCCAGCTTCACCAGATCGTCAAAGTCAATATTTGGAAGTCCGAGCAATTGGTAAGCAGTTCGTCGTGAGCCATCTTGACTCAATCTTTTTCCGGCCTTCGCCACATCCTGAGGAGAAAAGTATTTATCCGACATAGCTTTCTGTCCAGATGCCAACCGTTCAGCCTTTTCAGTAAAGTAAGTTTGCCGTCGCCGCCCGACACACCCGATTTCCAATCCCTTCGGAGTCAACCTTTGATCAGCGTTATCTGCCCTCAGCGACAACCGAAACTCTGCTCGTGAAGTAAACATACGGTAAGGCTCAGTAACACCGCGAGTTGTCAGATCGTCGATCATTACACCGATGTAACTTTCGGAACGTCCAAATTCGACCCGAGGCTTGTCCAACGCCGTAGCTGCTGCGTTCAATCCCGCAACAAGACCTTGGGCAGCAGCTTCTTCATATCCCGTCGTCCCATTAATTTGACCCGCAAGATAGAGCCCCTGCAAACTCCTCACAGCTAACGATAAATTCAATGCTTGTGGATCAACATAGTCGTATTCAATTGCATACCCAGGCTGAACAATTTCGGCCTGCTCGAGCCCGCGAATGGAACGAATATACAATTCCTGGACATCCAGCGGCAATGAGGTCGAAATGCCGTTGGGATATACTGTATGGTCATTCAACCCCTCTGGTTCGAGAAATACCTGATGCGAGGTCTTCTCAGCAAACCGCACAACTTTATCTTCTATCGAAGGACAATAGCGTGGTCCGACGCCGTCGATGAAACCCCCATACATGGCAGATTTCGCTAGATTTCTTTGAATGATCTCATGCGTTTTTTCGTTAGTATGGGTAATCCCACAGGAAATTTGCGCGGATGAGACTGAATTGGACAGAAAGGAGAAGAAGACCGGATCTACATCGCCGGGTTGAGTTTCCAGGATTTCCCAATTGATCGTCTGCCCATCCAACCTCGGCGGTGTCCCCGTCTTCAATCGCCCGAGCGGTAGAGCGTAATCGTCGATACGCTCGGCAAGTTTAGTGGACGGCGCGTCGCCCATCCGGCCCCCAGCGTGCGACTGCTCTCCAATATGAATGACACCGCGAAGAAAGGTGCCCGTCGTCAACACCACGGCGCTGCTTCGAATTTCTACACCGTCATGCAAGACGATCCCATTAATAACGCCTTTTTCGTCCAGGAGGTCGACGACTTCCCCTTCGATCACAGATAAATTCGGAGTTCTCTCTATCTCAGACAGCATAGTGGAGCGGTACACAGCTCGGTCGGCTTGAGTTCGGGGCCCTTGAACCGCCGGCCCTTTACGACGATTAAGCAGACGAAATTGAATACCAGCTTTATCTGCCACACGACCCATTACGCCGTCCATTGCGTCAATCTCTCGTACCAGATGACCTTTACCCAAGCCGCCAATGGCGGGATTGCAAGACATCACGCCAATTCCAGCCTTCTTAATGGTAATGAGCGCTGTTCTTGCACCCATGCGAGCGGAGGCCGTAGCAGCTTCACACCCGGCATGACCCCCACCTATGACCACAACGTCGAAATGAGAATGTTTCACGTGAAACAACTCCTACTTTCCTATACAAAAGCTTGAGAAAATGTCGTCCAACAGCATCTCCACATCAACTCTTCCTATCAGAGAATCGAGGCTTCGAATAGCACTCCGAATGTCTTCTGCGACAAGTTCATAAACCTCGCCACTTTTAAGGTTCACGAGCGCGTCTCTTAAGGAACCTGAAGCAGAACTCATAGCAAACCGATGACGCTCGCGCGTCGCGATTCCTGATTGACCGGCGAGCTCTGAAATTCGAGATTGTATCATTTCTATCAACTTCGGAAGACCTTGCCCCGTTCGCCCTGACACCCCTTCGCTTGACTCCCCGATCAGATCGGCCTTGGAGGCAACCACGATGTCACGAGCAATTGGCTCAAACGCAGGGGAGCCGCCGACATCAACCAGAAATATTCTTAAGTCAGCCGATTTAGCGCGCGCCTGGGCCTTCTCCACACCGATAGATTCAACAGGATCATCCGTATCTCGTAAACCAGCAGTGTCCAGAATTGTAACCGGCAAACCGCCCAGGTCCATTCGAACTTCTATAACGTCCCGGGTGGTCCCCGCTATCTCAGAGGTGATCGCTGCCTCCCGCCCTGCCAAGGCGTTCAATAACGTGGATTTTCCAACATTTGGCGCGCCGACAATTGCCACCTCGAATCCGGTCCGTACTCTCTCAGCAAACCCGACGCCGTCGATTTCGGACTCCAGTTCATTAAGCACCCGCCGTAGAATATCATCGACCTCAGGCGTGACGTCGATAGGTACGTCCTCATCTGCAAAATCAATCGAGGCCTCAATCAAAGCTGCCGCTCTGATCAACCCTTGCCGCCAACCCTCCGCCTTCTCCCCAAGTTCGCCGGAAAGGACTCGGATCGCCTGACGACGCTGTGCTTCGGTTTCTGCGTCGATGAGATCAGCAAGACCCTCAACCTGAGCGAGGTCCAGACAGCCATTTTCCAAAGCACGACGCGTAAACTCACCTGGTTCAGCATGGCGGAGACCTTCGAGCGACGAAATCTCCGACAGAACTGCGGACACCACCGCGGATGAGCCATGCAGGTGTAATTCCGCGACATTCTCGCCGGTGAAACTCGCTCCGTCCTCAAACACGACAACCAGGGCTGTGTCCAGCAACCCGTCCCGACCATGCAATTCGCGCAATCCTACAACCCGTGGCTCTGGTAAGCCGCTGCACATAGTTTCAATCGCCACCCAAGCTTTCGGACCAGAAAGCCGGACGATCGCAACGCCGGCTTTGCCGGGCGCTGTCGCTTGTGCAAAAATCGTGTCCATGCGCACCCCTCCCGAGGGCCGGCCTTAGCCGTTCATCGACTCGAAGAACTCGCTGTTCGTTTTGGTCTGCTTCAGCTTGGAAATAAGGAATTCAACCGCATCGGTAGTGCCCATGGGATTAAGAATGCGTCGCAGCACAAAAGTCTTCTGCAGATCGACTTTATCGGTCAGAAGGTCTTCCTTCCGAGTTCCCGATTTAAGGATATCCATCGCAGGATAAACGCGCTTGTCGGCAATTTTGCGATCCAGAACAATCTCGGAGTTACCGGTCCCCTTGAATTCTTCAAAGATGACCTCATCCATACGAGAACCCGTATCGATCAGAGCCGTTGCGATGATGGTCAGTGAACCACCCTCTTCAATGTTTCGTGCAGCACCAAAAAATCGCTTCGGACGCTGCAAGGCATTGGCATCGACACCACCGGTCAAAACCTTGCCGGAGGAAGGCACCACCGTGTTGAAAGCTCTACCAAGTCTTGTGATCGAATCGAGCAAGATGACAACATCTCGCTTATGTTCAACCAGCCTCTTGGCCTTTTCGATCACCATCTCAGAGACTGCCACATGGCGTGTCGCCGGCTCGTCAAAGGTGGAGGACACAACCTCACCCTTAACCGACCGCTGCATGTCGGTCACCTCTTCAGGTCGCTCATCGATCAAAAGTACTATGAGGTAACATTCGGGATGATTGGTCTCGATTGAATTGGCGATATTCTGCAACAAGACTGTCTTGCCGGTTCGGGGGGGCGCCACAATCAGCGCGCGTTGCCCCTTCCCGATCGGCACGACAAGATCAATGATGCGTGCCGAGCGATCCTTTATGGTCGGATCCTCGATTTCCATCTTGAAGCGTTCGTCCGGATAAAGGGGCGTCAGGTTATCAAAGGAAACCTTGTGCTTCGCTTTCTCCGGTTCTTCGAAATTGATCTTCTGCACAGAGGTCAGGGCAAAGTAGCGTTCGCTATCGTCGGGCTCTTTCATCAGCCCTTCGACCGTATCGCCCGTGCGCAAGGAAAATTGCCGGATCATCTCGGGCGAAACATAAATGTCGTCCGGTCCAGGCAGGTAGTTTGCTTCCGGCGACCGCAGGAAGCCGAATCCGTCCTGCAGAACCTCCAAAACACCGTCGCCGCCGATTTCCCACTCGTCATCCGCCAGCTCACGCAGGATCTGGAACATCATGTCCCCCTTGCGCATGGTGGAGGCATTCTCGATCTCCAGCTCTTCGGCCATGGAAAGAAGATCCTTGGGGCTTTTCGCCTTGAGATCAGACAGGTTCAGACGGTTGGTTGTCATGCAAAGCTCCGGCTTCGGCCCGGTCGGGGGCGCGCGGCTATGTCAGTTCGGGGAATCGTCGCGCCCGGACGGGCGGCTTGGTTCGCGGATCTAGGGATCCATGCCCCACAAGTCAACGCCTCAGAATTTTACCACGACCGATATCACGATCACCACCATCAAGAGTGTCGGTGCCTCGTTCATGATGCGGTACTGGCGTCCCGTCACCTCATTCTCTCCGCTCGCAAAACCGCGATAGCACCGCGATAGCCATCCATGGAACGCCGTCATCAGCAAGACCCCCCCGGCCTTGCTCCAAGGCCAGACCAGGCCCCAGTCGACGATACCGGGGGTCAGGGCGAGGCATAGGCCAAACACCCAGGTCGCGACCATCGCCGGTCGCATGATCACAGTCAGAAGTTTTTCTTCCATCATCCGGAACGTTTCACGCATCTCTGCGTTATTCGCTTGTTCGACGTGATGAACGAAGAGCCTCGGTAGATAGAAAATTCCTGCCATCCAGGCAATCACAGCGATGATGTGAAACGCCTTAGTCCAAGGGTACAGGATCGAGAGCAGGTCCGTCATATCTTTCCCTTATTCTTAAATATAAAAGAAAAAAAGAATGATGTTTGATGTAGGCATCGCAAAACCTGTGGATTATCAAGCTTGCCACAGTCTTGCCAACATTCTGCCACATCTTGTGGATGAACATGTGTAAAGTTTGAAATATTCCTCTGTTCTCAAGTAAATTATCTATTTGAATCAATTAGTTAGAACCACTCTTCCAAAACAAATTATTCGGGATAATTTTCGGTGCAAAATCGGTAGAACCAGGTTCATCCCCGGTCCTCAGCTTATCCCAACCAACAGCAGGACAGTGTGAGGCATGGGCTGGGAGAACGGGGATGACTTCACCCGCCTTGCGTCCTCCCTGTTAATTCTTCAGAAACCTTCCTTAACCCATCCCTAAGATTTTCCCGGGTGTTATCCACATGACTGAGCTTGTTCTGGCCTCCGGTTCCGCAATTCGCGCGCAGCTTCTCACCAACGCAGGGGTTGCGTTTCGTGTCCGCACCGCGCCGGTGGATGAAGAGACGATCAAAGCCTCCCTGCTGGCCGAAGATACACTTCCGCGCGAGATTGCCGATGCTTTGGCTGAGGCCAAGGCGCGCCGGGTCGGGATGAAAGAACCGGCGGCGTTTACCTTGGGATGCGATCAGGTTCTGGACCTCGACGGGACGCTGCTCTCCAAGGCGGAAACAAGGGAGCAGGCCGCCGAACATCTCCGGCGCCTCTCGGGCCAGACCCACAAGTTATTTGCAGCAGCTGTCATCTTTCACGAGGCCCGGCCGATCTGGCGATTTATCGGCGAAGCGCGCTTGTCCGCGCGAACACTTTCATCCGAGGGGATCGAAGCCTACCTCGACCGCAACTGGCCCGAGGTCGGGCAGTCTGTCGGTGCATATCAGATCGAAGCCGAAGGAAGCCGATTGTTCTCGCGGATCGATGGCGACTATTTCTCGATCCTGGGGCTGCCTTTATTGCCACTTCTGACATTCCTGACTGACCGCGGAGTAATTGCCCATTGACCGAGCTTGCCAAAATTCCCCTCGCCGGTGTCATGGGACATCCGGTCGCGCACTCCAAATCGCCCCAGCTGTTTCGCCACTGGCTGGATAGCAATGGTTTGGCGGGTCACTACGTTCCGCTTCATGTCAGTCCCGATGCCTTTGAGACGACCTTGCGCGCGATGCCTGGAATGGGGTTTGTCGGCGCGAACGTGACGATCCCGCACAAGCAACGGGCGATGGAGCTTGCTGATCATGTCACAGAGCGCGCGACCCGAATCGGCGCGGCCAACACGTTGACGTTTCAACAGAATGGCGAAATTCATGCCGATAATACCGACGGTTTTGGGTTTCTGGAAAACCTGCGCCAAAACGCACCTCATTGGCGTCCCGAAGGCGGCGCTGCTGTTGTTCTGGGTGCCGGCGGCGCGGCGCGGGCGGTGCTGGTCAGCTTGCTGGATGCCGGCGTGCCGCGCATCATCCTCGCTAACCGCACCCGTTCGCGTGCCGATGACTTGGCTCAGAGCTTCGGCCCCGCGATCGAGGTGATCGACTGGGCTGATCTTGCCGAGGCCCTGCCCGAGGGGGTGAGCGTGATCAATACCACCTCACTCGGCATGTCGGGGAAAGCGCCTCTGACGCTCGACCTCTCTGGTCTGCACAAAGATCAGGTTGTCACCGATCTTGTTTATTCGCCGCTTGAAACGGATCTGTTGCGGGCCGCCAGTAAGGCCGGTTGCCATACAGTTGATGGATTGGGCATGCTGCTCTATCAGGCGGTTCCGGGATTTGAACGGTGGTTTGGCGTCACCCCCGTCGTAACGCCCCAGACGCGAAAGGCGGTGCTTGCATGACTTATCTGATCGGTTTGACCGGCTCCATCGGGATGGGGAAATCGACCACTGCAAAGCTCTTTGCCGAAGAAGGTTGTGCGGTCTGGGACGCGGACGCTGCCGTGCATCGTCTCTATTCAGCTGGCGGGGCTGCCGTCGCTCCGATGGGCGAGGCCTTTCCGACCGCTGTTCTCGAGGGGGCAATTTCGCGAGATGCGCTGAAGACTGTGATCGCGGATGATCCGCAAGCCTTGCGTCGGATCGAACAGATCGTGCATCCGCTTGTCGCAGAGGACCGTCTGGCCTTCATCCGCGCCACCGAAGCGGACATCGTTGTCCTGGACATCCCGCTGCTTTTCGAAGGCGGTGGACATCAGGGCATGGACCTGACCGTATGCGTCTCTGTTCCGGCGGAATTACAGCGCTTGCGTGTTCTGGAACGGGGCACGATGAGCGAAGATCAGTTCGAGATGATCAAGTCCAAACAGATGCCCGATGCCGAGAAACGCGCGCTGGCGGATCGTGTCGTCATCACCGACACCTTGGACCATGCGCGGCAGCAGGTGCAGTCTATTGTTGCTGATGTGAGGCAAAAGCTGGGCAATGCGTGAAATTGTCCTCGATACGGAAACGACCGGTTTCGATCCTGAACAGGGCGATCGCATCGTGGAAATCGGCGCGGTTGAGCTGCTGAACCATATGCCGACCGGCGAAACATATCACGTCTACATCAACCCGGATCGCAGCATGCCGAAAGAGGCATTCGAGGTGCACGGGCTGGGCGATGACTTCCTGCGCGGTCAGCCGAGGTTTCGCGATATCGCCCAAGGATTTCTCGACTTTGTCCGTGGCGACAAGCTTGTGATCCATAATGCCAGCTTTGACATGAAGTTCCTCAATGCCGAATTGGGGTGGCTCAATCTGCCGAAACTACCCTGGGAGCAGGCGATCGACACGCTGGCAATCGCCCGGCAGAAATTTCCCGGCGCCTCAGCGTCGCTGGACGCGCTTTGTCGCCGCTTTGGGGTCGATAATTCGTCGCGCACCCTGCACGGCGCCCTGCTCGACTCTGAAATTCTTGCGGAAGTGTATCTGGAGCTGATTGGCGGGCGGCAACCTGATTTCGGCTTGGCCACTTCGGGCGGGTCGACATCGGATGACGCAACAGATGACTGGCGACCCAAACCGCGCCCGACGCCGCTCCCCTCACGATTGTCACCCGGGGAGGCCGAAGCCCACGACGCTTTTGTAAAGGCCATGGGCGACGGCGCTGTCTGGAATCGTTATCAGGCCTGAGCGGGCTGATTTTCCGTGCGGCGCTGCAATTCCTGACGGTAAAGGCTCACGAAGTCGATGTTGTCGAGGTTCAGCGGCGGGAAACCCCCGTCGCGGGTGACGTCCGACACGATCCGGCGCACAAAGGGGAACAGCATGCGTGGGCATTCGATCAGCAGGAACGGGTGCAACTGATCCTCGGGCACGCCTTCGATGTGGAAGACACCGGCATATTCCAGCTCAAACACGAACAACGCATCTTCGGTGCCCTGCGCGACCGATTTGATCGTCAATTTCATCACCACTTCGAACTGGCTGTCAGCCTCGCGCTTTTTGGCGTCCAGAGCGACCTGCACCTTCACGTCGGGCTGGACCTGACCGTTGCCGGCCCTGCGCGCGAGGATGTTCTCAAAGGACATGTCGCGCACGAATTGCGTCAACACGTTCATCTTCATCTGAGGGGCCGCCTGCGCCGCGCCGTTCTCGTTTTCGGCCATCAATTTTCTCCAGAAGGGTTCATAATGCGCCTGAGCATCTATCAGGATGCGCCTTGCGCCTCAATGCCCCGCCGATGCTCTGCTGCGGATCGGGCGCGCGCGCCGCTCAGTGCTTGGTCCAGCCGGAGGGCGTATGCGTCGGCTGCTTGGGCGGCTCGACCTCGTGATAACTGCCGTCGATCACCTCGTCACGCGCTGGCCTGCGTCGCGGATCCCGCTGCGGACCTGCGCCCTGACCCATGGTAAAGGACTTGACCTTGATGTTGCGCCGCAGCCATTTGAACGCCGCAATCCGGAACGGAGGCGTCAGCAGCGCAAAGCCGACCGCATCGGTGAAAAACCCCGGCGTCAGCAACAAGACGCCGGCGACGAGGATCATCGCCGCATCTGCCAGGGGTTGCGTCGGGTCGCTGAGGTCGGACAGGCTGCGGCGAATGTTGTTCACAGCTAGCGCACCCTGAGCCCGCACCAGATAGGTCCCAAGGATGGCCGTCCCCAACACGATCAGCAGTGTCCAGCCCAGCCCGATCAGACCGCCGACCTGAATGAACAGCGCAATCTCGATCATCGGCACGGCAACAAAGGCCAAAAGCAGCCACATAGCGTTCTCCTGCAATCCCGGTGCGGTAGACTTACCGCGACCCAGCACCTACATAGGATGAGAACCCGGTCATTTCCATGCCCGGCCGAGCTGAGCCTATGAGGATTTGATGAACTCGCCCATTCTGCAATTGTTGGTGCTTGCCGGAATCGCTGTCTTTCTGATCCTGCGGCTCAGAAGCGTTCTTGGTACGCGCGAAGGTTTTGAAAAGCCGCCCGCCGTGCAATCCGGTCCCGCCCCGGAGCGTCGCCGTCAGTTTGAGGTCGTCGAGGGTGGCCCCGATCCGGATATTGCCGACCACGTACCGACCGATAGCCCTGCTGCCGATGCTCTAGCGCGGATGAAACACCTTGAACCGTCCTTCTCTGTCACGGAGTTTCTCGGTGGCGCGCGTGGCGCGTACGAGATGATCCTTATGGGCTTTGAGCGGGGCGATATGGCCGAAATTCAGCCCTTTTTGTCGCCCGAGGTCTACGAGAGCTTTGCTTATGTGGTGAACGATCGCGATAACAAGGGCCTGACAGTCGAGTCCGATTTTCTTGGCGTCAAGGAGCTGCAACTGGTCGACGCGAGCCTCGACGACACAACGAACGAAGCGGAGTTGACCGTGCGGTTCGTCGGTCAGATGACCTTTGCCGTGCGCGACCGGGCCGGTGAGGTGGTCGAAGGGGATCCCAAGGCGACCAAGACGCAGCGCGACATCTGGACCTTTGCGCGTCAGATGGGAAGCAATGATCCCAACTGGCAGTTGGTCGCGACTGACGAATGACCCTGACGCGGCTGGCAGTCCTGCTGGCCGCGCTGACCCTGCCCGTCGCAGGGAAGGCGGCGGACACCAGCCTGAAGGTGCTGGACTACTCCGAACTCAGCGGCTGGGGCAGCGACGATCACGACGCCGCGCTCAGGGTTTTCCTGAACACCTGCCGGGATTTCAAGACGCCGGATTGGCAGTCGATTTGTGCCGTCGCGGCACAGCAGACCAATGCGCGAACCTTTTTTGAACTGTTCTTCACACCTGTTCTGATCGAAGACGGCGAACCGGCCCTCTTTACTGGCTACTTCGAGCCCGAACTGAAGGGCGCGCGCAGCCCCTCCGCCCGTTATCGCTATCCCGTCTATCGGATGCCGCCCGAGGCGCGCGCGCAACCCTGGCTCTCCCGCCGTGACATCGAAACCAGCGGCGTGCTCGACAATCGTGGGCTGGAAATCGCTTGGGTGGATGACCCGGTTGAGCTGTTTTTCCTGCAAATTCAAGGGTCCGGACGCATCCGCCTGCCCGACGGAAGTGTAATTCGAATTGGATACGGCGGTAAGAACGGGCAGGAATACCGCTCTGTCGGGCAGGAGTTGGTGCGGCGTGGGGTCTATTCGATCCATCAGGTCTCGGCTCAGGTCATCAAGAACTGGGTGAGGCGCAATCCGGTCGCGGGCGCGGAACTGTTGCGGCACAACCCCTCCTTCGTCTTCTTTCGCGAGATCACCTCGATCGACCCGAACGATGGCCCAATCGGGGCGATGGGCCGATCTGTCACCGATGGTCGGACGATTGCCGTCGATCCGGCCTACACGCCGCTCGGCGCGCCGGTTTGGGTCGAAAAGGCGGGCAAGGAGGCGATGAACCGGCTGATGATCGCGCAGGACACGGGCTCTGCGATCAAGGGGGCGCAGCGCGCGGATATTTTCTTTGGCACCGGTGACAAAGCCGGGCGCGCTGCTGGCCGATTGCGCGACCCCGGACGCATGGTGGTCCTGCTGCCAATCCAGCGTGCCTATGCGATGTTGCCGGAGGACAGCCTGTGAGCCGCCGCCTGCGCCCGGATGAGGTCGAGCTGTGGAACAAGGTCGCCGGGACCGCAGAACGCATCAATCGCCCGAAACCGAAATCTGACGTGAAGCCTGCGGATACCTTTCGCAAACCCGTCACTATTCCAGCAGATCCCCTGCCCTCTTTTCAGATCGGGGCGCGGGCAAAGGGTGCGCAAGGCAATCACGATTTAAGGAATTCGGTCAGTGATCAGATACGTAGCGCACCGCTGCGGATGGATCGTAAAACCCACACCAAGATGAAGCGCGGCAAGCTGGTACCCGAAGCACGCATCGACCTTCATGGCATGACCATGGATCGCGCCCACCCCAGCCTGACCGGGTTCATCATGCGCGCGGCGAGCGAGGGCAAGCGGCTGGTCCTCGTCATCACCGGCAAGGGCAAGGATCGTGACGAGGACGGGCCGATCCCGATCCGTCGTGGCGTCCTGCGTCATCAGGTGCCGCACTGGCTCAGCGTGCCGCCATTGTCGCAACTGGTGTTGCAGATCACCGCGGCGCATGACCGTCACGGCGGGGGCGGGGCCTATTACGTCTACCTCAAACGGCTTCGGTAGCGGCCCCGCGTCAGATCACAGCACGTAGCGGCTGAGATCGGCTGAGGCGGCGAGCTTGCCGATATTGTCGTTCACGAAGGCCTCGTCGACCGAGATGACCTCGCCCGAGCGTTCCGGCGCGTGGAATGACAGCTCCTCAAAGACACGCTCCATGATCGTATAAAGCCGCCGCGCGCCGATGTTCTCGACCGACTGGTTCACTTCGGCGGCGGTACGGGCGAGCGCGGCGATACCGTCTTCGGTGAACTCCACCTGCACGCCTTCTGTCTCCATCAGGGCGGTGTATTGCCGTGTCAGCGCATTATCGGTCTCCGTCAGGATCGCCACGAAATCCGCCTCCGTCAGTGATTGCAATTCAACCCGGATGGGTAGACGCCCCTGCAATTCCGGCAAGAGGTCCGAGGGTTTGGCGACGTGGAACGCACCCGAGGCAATAAAGAGGATGTGATCAGTTCGGACGGCGCCATACTTGGTGCTGACGGTAGTACCCTCGATCAGCGGCAACAAATCGCGCTGCACCCCTTCGCGGCTGACGTCGCCGCCGCGCGCGTCGGTGCGGGCGCAGACCTTGTCGATCTCGTCCAGAAACACGATGCCGTTTTCCTCGACCGCGCTCAGCGCGGCCTTGTTCACCATTTCATCGTCGAGCAGCTTGTCGGCTTCTTCACCCAGCAGCAGCTCATAGCTGTCCGCAACGCGCAGTTTCTTGCGCACGGTCCGGTTGCCGAAGGCTTTGCCAAAGATATCGCCGAGGTTCATCATGCCCATCTGGCCCTGCTGTCCCGGAACATCCATCATCGACATTGGGTTCGAGGTGTCCGCGACGTCCAGCTCGATCTCCGTGTCGTCCAGCTCTCCGTTGCGCAGTTTCTTGCGGAACATCTCGCGCGTGCCGTCGCGCGCATCGGTGCCGGCCAAGGCTTCGATGACCCGATCTTCGGCCATCTTGTGGGCTGAGGCGCGCACATCGTCACGCATATGCTCTCGGGTCATCGCAACGGCGCTGTCCATCAGGTCCCGCACGATCTGTTCGACGTCGCGCCCGACATAGCCGACTTCGGTGAACTTGGTCGCCTCGACCTTGATAAAGGGCGCGCGGGCCAGTTTCGCCAGGCGGCGGCTGATCTCGGTCTTGCCGACGCCGGTCGGGCCAATCATCAGGATATTCTTGGGGAAAACTTCGTCGCGCAGATCATCGGCCAGCTTGGCGCGCCTCCAACGCGATCGCATGGCGACGGCCACGGCGCGCTTGGCATCCTTTTGACCGATGATGAACCGGTCGAGTTCCGAGACGATTTCGCGGGGGGTGAGGTCGGTCATGAAATTTCCTTAGCCGCCAATGGTTTCGACGGTCAGATTGCCGTTCGTATAGACACATATGTCCGCCGCGATGCCCATCGCCTTGCGGGCGATCCCCTCAGCGTCGAGGTCGGTATCGATCAGCGCGCGGGCGGCGGCGAGCGCATAGTTGCCCCCCGATCCGATGGCGGCGATGTCATGCTCTGGCTCCAGCACATCGCCGGCGCCGGTGATAACGTAGAGCTCTTTGCCATCGGTGACGATCAGCATGGCCTCAAGCTTCTGGAGGTACTTGTCGGTCCGCCAGTCCTTGGCCAACTCGACGCTCGCTCGCTGCAATTGGCCCGGCGTCGCCTCCAGCTTGGCTTCCAGCCGTTCCAGCAGGGCAAATGCGTCGGCGGTCGATCCGGCGAAACCCGCAACGACGTCATATCCACCGGGTGACAGGCGCCGCACCTTGCGCGCCGTGCCCTTCATCACCGTCTGACCCATGCTGACTTGACCGTCACCGGCGACAACCACGTGGTCGCCCTTGCGGACGCCAATGATCGTCGTGCCGTGCCAGCCGGGGAAATCTTTATCTGCCATCAGGTCGCTCCTTCATTCCGAGACTATATGCGGTCGCGGCAGGCGGGGGACAACCCCAGCCCGCTTGCCCGCTTCGATGCCAGCCAGTAGCGTCGCGCCATGCCCCAGAGCGTGACCCTCTATCTCGAAGACCCGTTGTTGCGCAGTGCGCGTGCCGGTGCACATAACTTCATCGCCCATCTCGTCGCTGTGCTAGAGCAGGCGGGCTATCGGGTGCACTTCGCCGCGACAGAGGAGGTTGCATCGAACGACGGCCTCGCTCTCACCCACATGATACCGCCGCCACCGGGAGGCCTGACCTTCCGCCGGGTATACCACTACCCGTTCTGGGCCATTGAACCCAGCGCGGAGCGGTGGGCCTGGGACGTCGCAAAAGAAGCATATTCGCCTGATTTAGTGCCAAAAACAGAGGCGGATAAGTTCTACGAGCGCTGGCAGAAACGCCTATTCCCGACCGCGGAGGCATCACGGCAAAACGGCTTCGTCTACGTCCCGCTACAGGGTCGGCTTTTAGAGCATCGCTCGTTCCAGTCCTGCGCGCCAATAGACATGCTTCGCGCGACTTTGAATGCGGACCCGCATCGCCCGGTTGTCGCCGCCTTGCACCCCAAAGAGCGGTACTCGGATGCTGAAATGGAGGCGCTGACCAGATTGGCCCATCGCAGTCCAATGCTGACCCTCCGCACCGGCGGAATGGAGGACATGCTGCGTGACTGCGATTATATCGTGACGATGAATTCTGCGGCCGCCTTCAACGGAATGTTTTTTGCAAAGCCCTCCATTCTGTTTGCCAAGATCGATTTTCACCACGTCGCGCTGCACGCCAGTCCGGAGGAGCTTTCGGCGTTCCGAGAGGTCTCTGATCACCTCCCCGATTATGCCCGCTACCTTTGGTGGTTCTGGCAGGAGCGCGCGATCAATGCGGGTCGCCCTGACGTTCACGAAAAAATTCGGGCGGCATTGCACCGGGGCGGCTGGTCTCTGCCAACCTGAACCGGCACCGGTCATGAAAAAGGGCGCCCAAACGGACGCCCTTCAAACCGTCAGATGACGGAAAAGGTCAGATGGATTCCTCGATCCACGCCTTGAGCGAGGCTTTTGGCGCCGCGCCGGCACGGTTCGAAACCACTTCGCCATCCTTGAAGATGAACAGCGCGGGGATCCCGCGTACGCCCATCTGCATCGGTGCGTTGGGGTTCGAATCAACGTCGACCTTGGCGATTTTTACTTTGCCACCAAACTCTTGGGCGAGTTCCTCCAGTGCCGGGCCGATCTGTTTGCAAGGGCCACACCATTCGGCCCAGAAGTCCACGACAACGGGGACATCAGAATTTTTTACTTCGGCATCAAAGGTATCGTCGGTCACGGCCACTGTGGACATGGGGATCTCCTGGATCAAGGGTGCGCTTGGAGGTGAAACGTAAGGACCGAGGCGTGGAAGTTCAAGAAGCGGTTGTGTCCTGCAACGCCGCCGTCACAAGATCGTGCGGCAGGCGCATCAGCTCCGCTGTGCGTGTCCACAAGAGCGCGGTCTGGACCCTCCGTCCTGGGTAAACCTGTTCCAGCGCCGCAGCATAGGCCCCCATCTGGGCCAACAGGCCGGTGGGGACATCCGTCACGCTTGCCGGCACCACAGCATTGGTCTTGAAATCGACGGCGAGGACCTCATCCGATGTGATGATCAGCCGGTCGATGGTGCCGTGAACCCGCAACCCGCCCAATTCAGCCAAATTCGCTGAAACAGAGACTTCCTCAAGCGCCTCTCGACTGAACAATCCTGTAAGATGCGGCGCTGTCAGGACCTTGCGGACTTCGCTAGTCAAAAGCGCCAGTTCCGCCCCTTCCGCCCGATCCACCCCACTGTTGAGGACCAAGCCGGCACGTTGATCAAACTCCGCGTCCGTCGCGCCAGGCAGATGTTCCAGCAGTGAATGGATCTGGCGGCCGCGACGCGTTGCTGCGTCCTTGTCCAACCCCTCTTCGCCGGGCAGCGCCTTGGGGCCGCCCAGTTCCGACGGGCTGGTGGTTTTCACCGGAAGCGCGGCGAAGGGGGCTGTACGGTGCGCCCAATCGGGCAAGTCGGGGGCGGAGGTGTCGGGCAGGGCAGGGGGCTGCATCGTCAGGGTGGACCAATCGCCGGTTTCCAGCCGCAATCCATCCCCACCCGGGGCGGGCGTCTCCACCGCGCCGAGCGTCCGCATCCCGTCACGAATGCGCTCGTACCACGTCTCACCGCCGCGCCCGAGATCTCCGGCGGCGGCGACGATCAGCCACTTTTCCGCGCGCGTCATGGCGACGTAGAGCAGGCGGTCCGTCTCTTCCCGCTGCTTTCGCAGTTTTTCGTCCCGTAGCGCGGCCAGACGGGACGGCGCATCCTTGGCTGCAACTTTCCACCAGGCGCGCTGCCCGTCAGAAAGGACCTCACCGCGCAACTCATCGCGCCGGTTTTGGGTCTCAGGCAGGATAACCACCGGCGCTTCCAACCCCTTGGAGCCATGCACCGTCATCACTCGAATGCGTGACCCGGCGCTTTCCATCTGACGCTTGACCTCGGGGTCATCTCCCTGCAACCAAACGAGGAATCCCGTCAGGCTCGGCACCTCATTGCGTTCGTAACTCAGGGATTGATCGAGCAATGCGTCGATGCCGTCCTGCGCTTCGACACCCAATCGTTCCATTAGCCGTCGTCGCCCGCCGTGCCGCGTGAGGATCCGCTCCAGCAGCTCGTATGGCCGCAGATAGTCAGCATGGTTGCGCAGATCGCGCAGCATCGCGCGGGTCGCTTCGTGGTCGCGTCGCGCGTCGAGCGCCGGCCAAAGCCGTCGCGTCTGACGCTTGTGCGCGAGATCGTAGAGCATCTGCTCATCCCATCCGAACAGCGGTGATTTCAGAGCGGCGGCAAGGCTCAGATCATCGTCCGGCGTGGCAAGGAACGACAGGAGCGCGGTCAAATCCTTGACCGCCAGTTCACCGCCGATCCGCAATCGATCCGCACCGGCAATTTCGAGCCTCTCAGCCTTGCAGGCGCGGATAATCTCGTGAAACAGACGACGCCGGCGACGCACGAGGATCAGGATGTCACCCTCGTGCATGGGTCGGGCCTGTCCCTTACCGATCGGCAGGGGCGTCTTCTCGTCGATCATCTGGCGGATATGTTTGGCAATCCGGGTGGCCAGAACGACATCGTGGTCCTTTTCGCCCGGCAGGTCGACGGGATCGTCCCACTCGCCGCTGTCGTCATTGGCGACCTTCTCGATATGCGGCCACAGATCGACACGGCCGGGCAGGGTGTCCTGGAACGCGATGTGGCTCTCTTCCGGCGAAAAACCGGCCTCTGCGCGTCCCTCAAAGACCTGATCAACCAGCGTCAGGATCGCCGGGGCCGAGCGGAAGGAATGCGCCAGCGCGAGGCGTTGCAGCGGGGTGCCCAGCGCGGTCAATCGTTCGTCAAAATCATCGCGCATCCGGTCAAACTCAGACGGGTCCGCGCCCTGAAACGAGTAAATCGATTGCTTCTTGTCTCCGACCACAAAGATCGTGCGCGTCTTGTCGTCCTGCGCACCCTCACCGCTGGTGAACTCCCGCGCAAGAGCTTGAATGACCTGCCATTGCTCGGGCGAGGTGTCCTGCGCCTCGTCCACGAGAATATGATCTATGCCCCCGTCTAGGCGATAGAGAACCCAAGCGGAGACCTCGCGATTGGTCAGCAAATCGCGGGCGCGCAAGATCAGATCGTCAAAATCCATCGCACCGCGCAAGAGTTTGGCGCGCGCATAGGCCGGCAGGAAAACTGCGGCGAAATCGTATAGTGCAACTGTCTTCGACAAGGCGCTGAGTGCGAGACGCCGGTCGCGGGCGGTCTCAATCCGGCCCATCAAAGGGTTGATCCGGTCGATCAAATCCGGATGTGCGGCGCGCATAGGCTTGGTAGGAACAGACCCTATCTTTGCGCAAAACGGCTCTTTCGCACCAGGGCCGGTCAGGAAGCAATCCTCCAGTATCTCTAACGCGGCCATGTCCGGCGAGGTAACGCGCGCCAGCGTTTCGGCCAGCTTCTGGTCCATTTTCGAGCCCGTAGCGGCGGCGGCGCGCAGGGCGGCGATATCCTCCATCTCACTGCCGAGGAAGACGTCTGCCAACAGTTGCGTCTCGTCAAACCCGGCGGGCAGGCCAAGGTCGGCGGCCAACGCGTCCTGCCCGGGATGCCGGCTCAGCAAATCAGCGTGGGAGGTAACGGCCCCGGTCAGTGATTCCATCGTTTGCCCGGAATATTGCAACGCCATCCGCGACAGAACCTTGCGATCCGGCCCGTTCGCCAACCGTTCGATGACCTCACCCCGGAGGAGAGAGGCGTCGCGATCCTCCATTTCGGTGAATTGCGGACTGACGCCAGCCTCCAGCGGGAAGCGACGCAGCAACGACGCGCAGAAGGAGTGAATCGTTTGAATTTTGAGCCCGCCCGGCGTCTCGATGGCGCGTGCGAACAGAGTCCGGGCGTGGCGCAACCGGCCCGCGTCAACCGGCCCATCGATGCCAAGAGTGCCCAGTTCGTTCCGCAAGTCAGCGTCCGGCAGCATGGCCCAGTCGCCCAACCGACGGAACAGGCGATTCTGCATCTCGGTCGCGGCGGCCTTGGTGTAGGTCAGGCACAGGATATGCTGCGGCGACACCCCGTCGAGCAGAAGGCGCGCCACCCGGTCCGTCAACACCCGCGTTTTGCCCGATCCGGCGTTCGCGGCCAGCCAGGTTGATAGGTCGGGACGGGCCGCATCGACCTGTCGCTGCGTGGCCGTGTCGCGGTTCATTGGACGAAACTCCGGCTTGCGTCGGTCGCGATGTCCCATTCCCCGAACCTTGCGAGGTGATCGTAATCCGCCGCCATTTCGGTCTTGAACATCGCCCTGCGGGACGCGAAGGGCTGCGCGGGATCGAGGTATTTCTCGATCATCGTGGCAAAGCGCGCCCAAGCTTCATCCGCCGAGAGGTCCTGAAGTGGTGCCTCAATCTCACGCGTGTCCGCGCCCAAACCGATAAAGGCGGCGCGGATCACGTGCCGGGGGTTAACCCCTTCGAATCCGTTGCGTTCGGCCATTGCACATTCCAGAAGAAGCTGGAGATCAAAGCTTTTCTGCTGCTCGGCAGAGGCCATCGCACCCGTTTTGTAATCATAGATCAGCGCACTGCCACGATCATCCAGGTCAATCCGGTCTGCCTTGGCAGTCAGGGTGAAATCCAACCCGGCCAGGGGGGTCGCACCTCGGACCTCGTAAGCGACCGGTCGGCCAAGGGATTGGCGCCTGACTTCACCCTCGACGACATCATTGGCGGCACGCGCCATACGAGCGAGCCAGAGCAATCGAGCCTCCGCCCAAGGCACAGCGGTGTTCAGCGTCGCCTCGGTCAAGGCCACCAGCTGCTCAGAGGTGAGCAGGTCCGGATTGGCCATCGCATTGCGCACAAAGGTTTCCATCACTTCGTGACTGACAATTCCGCGCATCAGGGCATCGGGCGCCTTCATCAACGGATCAAGCGGGCGCAGGCGCAGAACCTCGCGCGCATAAATCGCGTAAGGATCCCGGATCAGGGTCTTTATCTGCGTCACCGAAAGCTTGCGTGGCCGCGCCGAAACGGGCGGGCAGGGGGCCGGCCGGGGGGAAGGCTCTATTTGATCCACGGCCTCCAGTTGCGTCACGAGGTTCAGCCAGTGTCGCCCACGCGCTCGGGCGCCCGCCAGGGCCTCGCGTCCCTCACCGCCCAGCCCGTTAAGCAGATTGGTGATCCGGTTCAACCAGCGAGAGGCGACCGTTTCGGCCTCCGACCCTCGCAGGGCGCGGCTCAGCCAGACTTCGGGGGCAGCGATCGCCTGTTGAAAATCATGCGCGGACAGGCCAATGCGTCGCTCTGGCAGCAGTAGCCCGACCTCAGCTCGCATCGCCCGGTTCAGCCAGGGATCGGGGGAGGGGGCCTCGGGCCAGCTCCCTTCGTTCAGCCCGCCAAGGATGACGAGGTCCGCGCCCTGAACGCGTGCCTGCAGCGTGCCCCAGATCGCAATATGCGGATGCGGCGTGGTGCTGTCGCGTTCTTCTGCTTCGCTCAGAACGGAGGTCAGGAGGTTGGCGAAATCCTCCGGCCCTAGGTCACCGGCGACATCGGCGGCGCTGACCAGGTCGTTGAGTTTACCCAACACATCTTCGCCGGCGTTTCCGGTCCATAGCGTCCCTGACCCCGTGGCGCGACAGCCAGCCGCCAGCGCTTCGGCGTGAGTCTGCAAATCGGTCACCCGGTCAACCATCGGGCGCGGGTTGGTGTCGTCGACCGGCAAGGCCAGCCGCGTCACCCAATCGGCCCAGTCCTGCGCCATCTCGTCCGTCTGATCGGCGCCAAAGCTCCGCAGCGTATCGGCGTCGGGAAAGGGCGGGCCCTCGCGGCGCAGCTTCATCTCCAGCGCGCGAGCGAGCCGTAGATGAATGTCACGGTCCGCGCCCCTATGGCACAGCGGATGTTTCAACAATGCCAACAGGCCAGCGGCCCCTGCGGTTTGATGATAAAGCCCCGCAACCTGCCGCACGAACCGTCCGGCAGCCGTCAGGTGCAACGCTTCGCCCGCGCTGTCATCAGGCAGGATATCCCACCGGGTCAGCGCTGCGGTCACCTGTCGGGCGAGCAGCCGGTCGGGGGTGATCAACGCGGCGCGAAGCCCATCCTCTGCCGCTTGACGCAGCCGCAGGGCGATGGCCTGCGCCTCTTCTCGCGCGGAGGGCGCTTCGAGCAGAGTGACATTTGACATCGCGCTGTCGAGGTCGCGCAGATCGGGCCCTTCGGAGAGCCATTGATCGGTCACAGGAGCGGGGCGCAGGGCGAGCGAAACCAAGCGATTGCGCGCATCGTTCTGTGTCGACCCGACCCAGGGCTGCACATCCGACGGACCCAACCCAAGGGCCGCGCACAACTTGCGAAACCGGAATTGAGGGTGATCCTCGCCGCTTAGCGCATCATCCAGATGACGCGTCCAGACATCCTCCGGCAGATCGAAATCGTATCCGGGCAGGACCACTGCGCCTTGCGGCAGTCGCGCTACGGCCTGCATCAGCACATTCGTGGCCCCGCGAGACCCGGTCGAACCGGCCACGATAATCGGTCCGGGGGGCGGCGCCTCTTGCCAAAGGTCGGCGACATGCTCTGCCACCATGCGCAGGCGACCCGCGGCATCGGGCGCGGCATCGCGGCTTTCGACCTGTTGCACGATCGTCAGGAATTTCAGCGCGCGGGCCCAATGATCGGAATGGGCAGAGACGTCGAGGTTTCGGATCGCGTCGAAACTGACGCCTTCGCCGCGCATCTCTTCGAACACCTGCGCCAGACTGTCGGCCAGATCGTAGAGCGCGGCGCGCGGAGCAAGGTCGGGCTCCTTCTCGATCAGCGCCTGCACCAGCTGCACCAGCGCGAGGCGGCGGCGCAACGGCGAAACCGGAGCGGGGATAGCACCCAAGGCAAAAGTTTCGCCAAGATCAGTCACCAGCTGGATGCGGGGCAACAGGCGCGGCGGACCGGCATCGAACAGCGTTCGCAGACGCCGCGCCATGCGTCGAGAGTTGACGATCAGCGTTGTGCGCGCCAGCGCTTCGGGTGGGCGGCCAGCGCTGCGGTGGAGCAAGCCCTCGATCAACAGGCGCGGGAAATCCGCCCCCGGCGGCAGGCCATACACCCGGGGCTTGTCGCTGGGTTTAAACATGGCGGGCCAACATTTCTTCGGCCAGGGCGATGCCTGCTGGGTGGCCGACGTCGCACCATTCGCCCGGGTAGGGAATGACATGCAACGTGCCGCGTTCCAACATCCCGTCCCACAGCTTGTTCAGGGAAAAAGTCGTGTCGGGAATATCGGCAAGCCCCTCAGTCCGGATAATCTGAGCGCCGGTATAGATCAGGCCCGGTCCGCGTGCGACAGGAGGGCCCGGCGTGAAATCACCGGGACTATCGTGGCCGATGGCCTTCTCGGGCGGCACACCCAAGAGCAAGGATTCCATCCCCTCGCGCCAATGCTCTTGAAGCAGACGCAGCGGGTTCACGCCGCCCCAGACCGCGTCGGAGTTCATTGTCCAGACCGGGCCATTCCCCAACAGCGGCAGGGCATGTCGCAGTCCCCCACCTGTGTCGAGGATTTTCGGTGTCTCCCGGATCGTCCGAACGCCCGTCCCGGCCAGGTGAGCGTCCAGTTGATCGGGCCTATAGTGCAGGTTTGTAACGATGGGGCCGGAGACCACCGGTTTGATCACATCCAAGGCGTGATCAATCAACGCGCGACCGGCGACCTCGACCAATGGCTTTGGCCGGTCGGCGGTCAGGGCACCCATCCGCGTGCCGAAACCGGCCGCGAACAACATCAGACCTCGCGGCATCATCGGCGCAACCTCTCCAACACATCCGCTGTTGGCGCGGGAAGGTCGGCACGGATCCGGGCTGCGATGGGGGCCAAGGCAGGATGCTCCAGATTGCGCATCAGATGGGCCCAGACTCGCGGGATTAAATCGACGTAATGCGTCTTGCCGTCCCGACACGACAGGCGGGCAAAGACGCCGAGGATCCGCAGGTTTCGCTGTGCACCCATGACATGATATTGCGCGTCGAATAGCGCCGGATCGAGTTGCTGTGCGGCCACGTAATGCGCCTTCATCGCGGCTTCGGCGGCTGGAGCGACATCGCGCCGTGCATCCATCAGCAGGGAGACCAGATCGTAGGACGGATCGCCGATCATCGCATCCTGAAAATCCAGCAGACCCACCCGCGCTGACCCTTGCCGGTTCGGTAACCACAACAGGTTCTCCGCGTGATAATCGCGCAGGATCGTCACGGTAGTTTCCGAGTGTTTGCCCAAGATTGGGTCGAAATCCGCACTGAACGCCGCCTTCTTTTCCGGGTCGGCACCAAGTGTCTGCCCCAGGTACCAATCATAGGCCAAACCAGCCAATGGCGTCATGACAGCCACGTCATAATTGGCAAGTCCGGGCATTGGCGTAGCATTGTGCAGGACGATCAGCGCGTCGGTGGCGGCAGTATAGATCGCCAGTTCCGTGCTGTTGTCTGCGGCAACAACGCGGGCGAACAGATCGTCACCTAAATCTTCGATCAGCAGGAAACCGCTGGCGGTATCTTCGGCTATTATGTGCGGCGCGGCGAGGCCGAGCGTGGTGAGGTAGCGCGCCACGGCGACAAAGGGGCGCACGTCTTCACCCTTCTCCGGCGCGGCGTCCATCAGGACAGCGCTTTCTCCAGCCATGGTGAGGCGCTCATATTTCCGGTTGGATGCGTCCCCGGCCAGGGGTCGCCGTGTCGCCTGGGCCCAAGCTGTCGTCGCGAGGAAAGCCTCGGCTTGAGCATCGCGCAAAGTGTCAGGCATGAAGGTCTCCGGGCAAAATCGTATCCCAAGATCGGGGACCGCGCGCGGTGATCTCGCGGCTGTCGACGTCGTCATGGGTGAAGCTCAGGGTTAACGCGTCCGAGGGCGCAAGGTCGCCGAGACGGTCGGGCCATTCGATCAGGCAAATCGCGGTTTCGTAAGCCTCTTCAAGGCCCAGTTCGACCACTTCATCCGGGCTTGTCAATCGGTAGAGATCGGCGTGCCAAATTTCGCCCGCGTCGCTCTCATAAGTCTGTACGAGGGTAAAAGTGGGTGAGGGCACATCCTCTGGTTCAGGCAGCAGGGACAGGATCAATTGGCGCGCAAAATGGGTTTTACCGGCACCGACTGGCCCTTCGAGCAGGATGACTGCGCCAGCAGAAAGCCGTGCCCCGATGCGCCGTGCCAAGTCCCGCGTGTCGTCGGGTGAGTGAGATTGATAGCGGCGGCGCAATTCGGTCATGCGCCGACATTATCGTCCTGCACCCGACCTGCAAGAGGGCGCGGTCAGGCGGTGCCTTGAAACGCCACCTCGCGCAGGGCCGGTGTGGTGCGAAAGGCGGCGAGGGTCGCGCCCCCGTGCAAGGGTTTGAACCGGCAATCCAGCAGGCGACCATCCGACATGCGCACGGTGGCGTCCCATTCGCTGCGTTCTTCGAAACCGACGACGAAGTCGCGGAAATCGCCCCAGATCGGATCGGGATCACATAGCGACTGCCAATGCCGCGACGCATCACTGACCGAGATGTCCAGCGAGGGCGCATCCTGTGCCAGACCCCACAAAGCGCGATAGGATTCGTTGACGTAGCTCAATTGACCTTGCGGCGAAAACACCGCCAGCCCGTCATCCAGCGACTCCATTACGGCCTGTGACAGATCCAGTTGTTCGCGGAACCGTCGTGTCAAAGTCACCTCGGCGCTGATATCTTCGATGAGGAAGGCAACGGCCCCGTTGGGATGCGGACGCCCCGTAACGCGATAGGTGCGATCCGTGGGCAAGGTCCAGGTTTCCTGATATCTGCCATCCTCCGCCGCGGCGATAAGGTCGAGGATCTGATCCCGCCAGGATGCATAATTGCGCGGTTCCGGCATGATCTTTTCGTCGCGGAGTTTGTCGAAGAACGACAGGTAACCCGGTCGGCCCAGTAGATATTCGGTGTCGAGCGACGTCAGGTCGAGCAGTGCCGGATTAAACAGCGCCAAGCGGCGATTTCGATCGAAGATCGCCAAACCGGTGGCCAGTTGCGCGAAGGTCTTTGTCAGGGTCTGGACAAAATTCTGCTGTGCTGATTCCGCCTGGACAACCGCAGTTACGTCGATCGCGTGAAAGGTATGGACCCCCTTGTTCACCTCTTCCGTGATGTCGAACCAGCGATCCGGCTGATCTTCGCCGGTCGAAAACCGCACGCGCCTTTGTTCCCGGTCCGGAAGGCTGGGCGTGGATTGCGCATCGGGTATGACGGGTCGCCCATCCGGGCGCGGTCCGCCTGCCTCGGTTTCGAGTTTGCGGTAAGCGCGGTTGGCCCAACAAACCAACCCCTCGCTATCTGTCATCCACACCGGGTGCGGCGAATTGCTGAACGCCCAGCTTGTCAGTTGCTGCACATGAGCCCGGTATTTGGTGCAGTGTTTGGGCATGGCGTGCACGCTGTCCGGATCCCGCAGGTCCAGAAAAGCGGTGTTCCCTTTGCGCACCAGCCGCAATTCTGCCGAGTCGTCGGCTTTGCGCGCCTTGAAGGACAAGTCGAAGTCACTGCCGGAGGCATCGCCGCCGAGAAACTCAAGCGGCAGACCGGCAAATCGGAAGGAGAAGAACTTGTGCAAGCCGGGTAGAGAATTGTCCCATGCCTCCTGCCGCAGCAAATTGCGAAGCGATGAGTCCCCCTCGACAACGCGTCCCTTGACCAGCCGCAAGCTGCCCCGAGAGGCTGGTTTTGGCCGGTTTAGTCTATATGTTCGATTCGTCGCCAGGATACACAGCCCGGCCATCGTAGCAGTCCCAAGACAAACGGCGATGATGACGCCGAATTCAACAAATCCAAGATACACGATATGCCCCATCTGTTGCCCAGCAAGGGAACCGCATAAAGGTAAAGGTTCAGTTAATACCTCGCGTATTCGACGCTGATTGACGTCATATTTCGATCAACCGGTTTTCCCCGGCGGGAACAGGTGTATCCCCCGCCACCGCATCGATCTTTTCGCGCGGCCAGAGCACCTCTACTACCGCACCGGTTCGCTCGGCGTGCTGATCCGAAAGGGCGTAACGATCCGTGCCATTGGCAAAGGTCAACTCCGCCCCCGTACGTTCTAGCAGGGTCTTGGCGATGAACAGACCCATACCCATACCTTCGTAACCCGGTCTCTGGACGGGCTCATCGGCAGTGCGGCGTCGCCGCATGAAGGGGTTGCCGATCCGGCCGATGACCTGTGGCGCGTAGCCCTGCCCGTCATCCATGATCCGTACCGCGATCGTCTTTTCCGACCAGCGTGCCTCGACCCAGACATTGGCAGAGGCGAAATCTACCGCGTTTTGCACCAGGTTGCGCATGCCGTGAATCAGTTCGGGACGTCGGAGGATGCTAGGGGTGCTGGCTTGGGAGTCTGCTTCCGGCGCGATGTCGAAATGGATGCGCTTGCCCCGGTCGCGGTGCGGATCGGCGGCCTCTTCGATGACGGTGGGCAGAGGTGCCTGGCGCAAGTGCAGATCGTCTTTCCCCGCCCGCCCCATGGAGCGCAGGATGTCGCGGCACCGGTCCGCCTGCTGGCGTATCAATTGCGCATCCTCGGCCAGATCGGGGCGGTCAGTTAGCTCTTCGGCAAGCTCGGAGGAGGCCAGTTTGATCGTTGCCAGCGGGGTCCCCAACTCGTGAGCCGCCGCAGCCACGACGCCGCCGAGGTCGGTGAGCTTTTGCTCGCGCGCGAGGGCCAGCTGGGTCGCTTGCAGCGCATCCGACATGGAATGAAGTTCGGTCGCGATCCAGCGAGAATAGATCCCAAGGAAGATGATCGCGATGATGATCGCCAGCCATTGTCCAAACACAAAGACATCGGCGATTTGCAGGGTCGCGCCTTCCGCCGTCTTGAGAGGCAGGTAAACCTTTGTCAGCAGCGTGACGATCCCGATGGCGATGGTGCCCATGAAGAGGGTCGACCGGCCCGTCAACGCCATGGCCGAGACGGTGACCGGCCCCACGACGAGGATGGAAAACGGGTTGTGCAGACCACCTGACAGATAGAGCAGCATGCCCAGCTGCAGTAGATCGAATAGCAGCATCAGAAGGTTCTCGACCTCGGACAACCGTTTGCTCTCGGGAAAGATGAAGCTGGCGACGAGGTTGCCGATGACAGAGGTGCCCACCACCACGAAGCACAGACCGTAGGCCAACGACAGTTCGTAGATCTGCCACGCGACGAGCAAGGCTGCCATCTGCCCGCTGATCGCGATCCACCGGAGGAGGATGATGGTGCGCAATCGGATCCAGTTGCCCCTGTCGCGGCCTTTGAGTACGTTGAAATGCGTGTCGCTCATCGCGGCTCCCTCTCGGGCTGTGCGGTTGTGTCTGGTGTGCATAGCGATGCGGCCTTGATACTTGTGTCTTGCCATACCGGCCAATCCAGACAGGCAGTTTTAACCGGGCTTAACCGTTCGGGGGAACCCGCTATCGTACAGAGGATCGACATGACCCGAATTTACGCCATTGCCGCCGCCGCCGTGATCGTCACCCTGACCGCTGTTTTATGGGTGGTGAGCAGGGACGGCAGCGACGATCAGTTTGCACAATGCCGCGCCAGCGCGATTGCCGGCGGTTCTGATCAGATCGGCGGATCTTTCACCCTGGTGGACGAGGCCGGCGCGACTGTCACCGATGCGGAGGTCATCGACGAACCGGCTCTGATCTATTTCGGCTACACCTATTGCCCGGACATCTGCCCGATGGATGTCGCACGCAACGTTGAGACGGTCACCCTGCTGGAGGACCGAGGCTATTCGGTCAAACCAGTCTTCATCACCATCGACCCGGAACGCGACACGCCCGAACAATTGGCGGAATTCACCGACTACCTTCACCCCCGCATGGTTGGCCTGACCGGATCGGCAGAGCAGATCAAGGCGGCGAGCAAAGCCTATCGCACCTACTACAATGCGCATAAATCGGGAGAGGACGATGAATTCTACCTCGTCGATCATTCGACCTTCAGCTACCTGACGCTGCCGGAGTCCGGTTTTGTCGAGTTTTTCCGCCGTGACCAGCCATCGGATCAAATAGCCGACTCGATTGCCTGTTTCCTCGACGCTGCCTAGTCGTTTCTGACGATTTGACGCTGGCCTGACTGCGGGATAGAACCGACCAACCGCGAACGGGCTTAGCGCCGGGAGACTTCTTGCATGATCGATGATCTCGACTTGGGCCAGGACAGGACCCTGTTGCTGCTGGACGACGATGAGCCGTTCCTGAAGCGACTCGCCAAGGCGATGGAAAAACGTGGCTTCGACGTCGAGACTGCGGAAACTGTGGCTGCGGGTCGTGCCATCGCCACCGCCCGCCCGCCTGCCTACGCCGTCTGCGATCTGCGACTGGGCGATGGAAATGGTCTCGACGTGGTTGAGGTGCTGCGTGAAAAGCGCCCCGATTGCCGGGTTGTCGTGCTGACCGGCTATGGGGCCATCGCAACCGCCGTGGCCGCGGTCAAGATCGGGGCCACGGATTATCTGGCAAAGCCCGCCGATGCGACCGACATCACCAACGCCCTGCTGGCGAGGGGGGATGAATTGCCGCCACCGCCGGAAAACCCCATGAGCGCCGACCGTGTCAGGTGGGAGCACATTCAGCGGGTTTACGAATTGTGCGACCGCAACGTCAGCGAAACCGCGCGGCGTCTGAACATGCACCGCCGGACCTTGCAGCGCATTCTGGCGAAACGTTCGCCGCGCTGACCTTTAGAGGTCATAGCGTTTAAGCACCTGATCGACAATCTGGCCTGAGGCGAGGCGGACACCCTCGACCCGGCCATATGTCTCGAACCCGCGGCTTTGATAATAGATCAACCCGCCCTCGTTGTCTGTCCGGATCGTGGCGTTGATCCAGCGGTAGCCGATGGCGAGGGCCGCATCCCTGGTTGCGTCGAACAGTGCCGATCCAATGCCGATCCCGGTTTGTCCGATCCGAGCGAAGGTGGCGATGTTGGCGACCTCGGGGCCATGATCCTTGTGCGGCTCGACCCACTGAAACCCCAGGATCATGCCAGTGTCGTCCTCGGCCACGTGCCAGATCGCACCTTGGCCGCCGCTCATCCGGATGGCGATGTCGTTGCGCGTGACAGCCTCAGTCAGGGCCGTCGTGCCACCCGCCGAGATCACTTCATTCAAAAGCTCTGCCATTTGTCCCGAATCCAGCGAAACAGCACGTCGAACATGGATCATTTGATCTGTTTCAAAAGGTCGGCATGGCGACGGGTGAAATCGTGCCGAACCTCGATGGGCGGACGCAGCGTGATGTCCAGCCCTTCGATCAGCGCCGGATCCGGGTGGCCAAAGAACTTGTCAGCCTCACCGATGGAAAAACCGGCAATCTGCACCGCCTCCATCCAGGCACTGACGCGGTCGGCCTTCTTGATCTTTTTCTTCAGGACCGCAGGCGTGACAGCAGGAAGGCCAAAGCGAATGTGGATGGCAGAGGTCAGACGATCATCGAGCGCGCCGTATCCCGGCCCGACCGCCGCCTTGACCGGGGAAATCATGTCCCCGATCACGTATTCCGGCGCGTCGTGAAGGAGCGCTGTCAGACGGTGCGCTGGTTTCGCAGCAGGCTCCATCCGGCCGAACAGCGTCTCAACTAGAAGCGAATGTTCGGCGACGGAATAGGCAAAATCGCCGGAGGTCTGTCCATTCCAGCGTGCGACAAAGGCAAGGCCATGGGCAATATCCTCAATCTCGATATCTACCGGAGTTGGGTCCAGCAGATCCAGTCTGCGCCCCGAGAGCATCCGCTGCCACGCCCGTGCCTGTTTCGCCATCATCGCCTCCGTTTCAGATGGAATACTGGGAAAGGAGTGCGGAGTCACCGGCCAGGGATGCAAAAAACTCCGCAATGTCGGACGCACCCCTGCGCCTTGCCGAAAACAGGGCCGGGTGCTACTGGCGATGACACCTTCGGACCTATCGGGAGCCGCCCCCATGGCTAAAGACTACATTGTAAAAGACATTTCCCTTGCCGCTTTTGGGCGCAAGGAGCTGGACATCGCGGAAACGGAAATGCCCGGCTTGATGGCGCTGCGCGAGGAATATGGCGCGGGTAAACCGCTCAACGGCGCGCGCATTGTTGGCTCTCTCCACATGACGATCCAGACCGCGGTTCTGATCGAAACGCTGGTCGAACTGGGCGCGGATGTCCGTTGGGCCTCGTGCAACATCTTTTCCACGCAGGATCACGCGGCAGCCGCAATCGCCGAAGGCGGCACCCCTGTCTTTGCCGTGAAAGGTCAGACTCTGGTCGAGCACTGGGATTATCTTGACCGGTCCTTCATGTTCCCCGAGGGCGCGAACATGATCCTCGACGATGGTGGCGACGCGACGCTTTACGTCCTGCTCGGTGCGCGGGTCGAGGCGGGAGAGGATGACCTGATCGCCGTGCCCACCTCGGAAGAGGAAGAGGCGATCTTTGCCCAGATCAAGAAGCGGATGGCGGCCTCCCCCGGTTGGTTCACCAAGACCCGCGAGGCGATCAAGGGCGTGTCCGAGGAAACGACAACCGGTGTGCATCGCCTCTATGATCTGCACAAGAAAAACCAGCTTCCTTTCCCGGCGATCAACGTCAATGACTCGGTCACAAAGTCGAAATTTGACAATAAATACGGCTGCAAGGAAAGCCTTGTCGACGGTATCCGCCGCGCCACCGATACGATGATGGCCGGCAAGGTCGCCGTAGTCTGCGGTTACGGCGACGTCGGCAAGGGGTCCGCCGCCTCGCTTTCTGGCGCGGGGGCCCGCGTCAAAGTCACTGAAATAGACCCGATTTGTGCGCTTCAGGCCGCGATGGACGGCTTCGAGGTGGTGACGCTGGAAGATGCGGTAAAAAGCGCGGACATCTTCATCACCACCACCGGCAACAAGGATGTTATCCGCATCGAGCATATGCGCGAGATGAAGGACATGGCCATCGTCGGCAACATCGGACATTTCGATAACGAGATTCAGGTCGCCAGCCTGAAAAACCACAAGTGGACGAACATAAAGGAACAGGTGGATATGATCGAAATGCCCTCGGGCAATCGCATCATTCTGCTCTCCGAGGGGCGTCTGCTGAACCTCGGGAACGCCACCGGGCACCCGTCCTTTGTGATGTCGGCATCTTTCACCAATCAGGTGCTGGCGCAGATTGAGCTTTGGACCAAGGGCGAGGATTACGCGCCCGGCGTCTACATTCTGCCCAAGCACCTGGACGAGAAGGTTGCGCGATTGCATCTGGATCGGATCGGGGTAAAGCTTTCGAAACTGGCGCAGGAGCAGGCTGATTACATCGGCGTCTCGACCGAAGGGCCGTTCAAGCCGGAACATTACAGATACTAGGATCGCATGCAGATACGGTTAATATCGCTCGCTTCCGCCCTTTGCACCGCCGCGCTGATCCATCCAGCCGAGGCTGCGCCAAAGGTGACGAAGAAAGTGACTTATTACTCGGTCAAGGCGACAACCATTGACGGTCTGCGCGCGGAAATGGCGGCGCGCGGACCGAAGGGATACTGGGGCTACTCCGATTGGTATGTGCAATGGTCCGGATCCTGCAAACTCTCCGTCACCATCTCGATCACCTTACCCAAACACGCCCGCCCGGACACGATGCCAGCGGACGTGCGACGCAAGTTTGACCGCATGTTGGTGGCCTTGCGCGCACATGAGGAACAGCACGGCCAACACGCCGTGCTCGCCGCGCAAGAGATCGAGAGCGCCGGCTGTCGCAACGGCAATGCGATCCTTAAGACCTACAATGATGCCGACGTGAGATATGACCGCCAGACAGATCACGGTCGCCGTCAGGGCGTCATTCTACGGTGATCATAAACGCTGCGTGGCACGGCGCAGGGCACCACCGCTGTCTTGATCCCGGCACTTTTTCCTTTACGCCTCAAGAATCGCCGCATTAGGCTCCTCCCATGGCTGCGCGTTTGGCAGCGGTAACCTAGGGGATAGGATATGGGCAAACGGGACGATCTGATCGCGAAATACGCTGAGGACCTGAAAGACAAATGCGGGATGACGCCGGACATGGATCTGCTCACCAAGGTGACGATCGGGTGCGGTCCGTCGATCTATAACGAGGACGCGTCAACTGTCGCCAGCAGTCAGGCAAGCGAGCTGGAGACCGTTAAGCAAAACTTTCTGATAAAGAAACTCGGCTTGACGGATGGTCCGAACCTGATGTCCGGCATCGACAGCGTGATGGAAACCTATGGTAAATCCAACCGCAGCAAGTATCGCGCGGTCGTCTATTACCTGTTGGTCAAGCATTTCAACAAAGAAAGCGCCTACGCCTAATTGATTGCGTGGGACATGACGAGGTCCGGCAACCCAGCGCCGGACCTTATACATTTTGCTAGAACAGACCCAAAACCAGGCCAATAACGCCGGGTCCGAGGATCGAATAGCCGCCATCCAAGAGCGTTAGAGCCTTGGGGCGATTGGCATATCCATAATTCATTGCGACCCAGGGCGTGATAAAGAACGCGCCGATTCCCAACCCGCTGACCAAACCCTCCATCGGGCCGACGATGGCGGCCATCTCAAAGATGTGGCGCATCATCCCGGCCACAAGGATCATGGCGAGCCCGGATATGGCGAACGGTATAGGTGACGCGCTGCCCTGCGGTTTACCGTGTTCGTCTGTCGGGATGCCCGCCGCTTTCATCCAGGGTTTGGAGAGCGCCATGTACCATACCGCCCCCATGGCAAAGCCTGCCAGCGCTGCGACCAATACTGCTACAATGCCCATTTGACCCCCCGTCATGCTCCTGATGATGGAAGTCTACGCATCTGAGTGCGAATTGTCCTAGTTATTAAAATGGCGACGGAGGGGGATATTTACCGCCTGGGGACGCCTCGAACCCTTGCGCGCCTAAAGACCGCCCATGCGACAGATAAGCTCCCACTCGTCATCCCGCACGGGCTGAACAGATAGACGGGAGTTGCGCACCAGTACCATCTCCGACAGGTCCGGCGTCGATTTGATCTGATCCAGCGTCACCGGCCGGGGGATCGTCTGCAATGCCCGAATATCGACGCACTCCCACCGGTCGTCATCGGTGCTGCTGTCGGGATGCGCCGTGGCACAAACCTCGACGATACCAACAATTTCCCGTGTCTTCTGACTGTGGTAAAAGAAACCGCGGTCGCCAAGGGCCATCTCGCGCATGACGTTGCGCGCCTGATAGTTGCGCACACCATCCCATTCTTCGCCACGCTCACCGCGCGCCACCTGCTGGTCCCAGGACCAGGTCTCGGGCTCAGACTTGAAGAGCCAGTAGCGCATCAGCCGATGACCCTATTCCAGGGCTTTATCGTCACGTCGGAGAAAAGTCCGGCCTTGGCATAGGGGTCATCCGCCGCCCAGGCATCCGCGGCCGCACGGTCCGCCACGTCGAGGATAAGCAGCGATCCGCACATCTCTCCGTCCCCGTCCAGCAAGGCACCCGCCTGCGCCACGACTCCGGTCTCTCTCACATAGGCCAGATGCGCGTCGCGGGTGGCTTTGCGGGTGTCCAGCGCGCCGGGTTTGTCGTTGGCCATAAGGGCAAAAAGCATCTCTATTCCTCCTTAAGGGGACGGGACAGAAGCAGGGTCATTGCCTGTTCGACCTTGAGCGTCCCGTCTATCAGGCCAACGACAGCATTGGTGATGGGCATGTCAAGGCTCATCGCGTCGGCGCGATCCCGTACTGCCTTTGCCGTTGCCGCGCCTTCGACCGTGATACCGGTGTCGAACTCGGCCCTTTCCCCGATGGACAGGCCATAGCGGTAGTTGCGCGACAGGCTTGATGTGCAGGTCAGGGCCAGATCGCCAAAACCCGAAAGGCCCGCCAGCGTTTCGGGGCGTGCGCCAAGCGCCAATGCCAGACGCAGCATTTCGGCGTAGCCGCGTGTCATCAGCGCAGCGCGTGCGCTATCCCCCAACCCGGCACCAATTGCTGCCCCGCAGGCGATGGCCATGACGTTTTTCAGCGCGCCGCCGATCTCGGCGCCGGGCAGATCCGTCGTACGATAGATCCTCACATTTGGCGTGGTCAGCTGGGCTTGCAGGTCCTCGCTCAGCGCCTCATCGGCGGTGGCGAGGGTCAGCGCGGTGGGCAGGCCACGCGCGATATCCTGGGCAAAGGAGGGCCCGGTGAGGATCGCGACCGGGGTCGTAGGGCGCACATCGGCGATGACTTGGGACGGGCTGAGGCCGGTCGTTAGCTCTATCCCCTTGCAGCAGGCAATCAGAGGACGCGCGCCGAAGTCGGGCAGATCCAGCAGCGCCTGACGCAGCTTCTGCATCGGCACGGCCAGCAGCAGCGGACCGTCTGGCAGGGCATGCGCGTCGGCGGTGACGCTCAGACCTTTGGGAAAGGGCAGGCCGGGCAGGCGGGTAGTGTTTTCGCCTTCGATCCGCATGGTCGCGACCTGGGCCGTGTCACGCGCCCATAGCGTCACCCTTGTGCCACCACGCGCCATGGAGATCGCGAGGGCGGTGCCGAACGCACCTGCGCCAATCACTCCAATCATGCTTTTGGTCCTTTCTTGCCGCTGCCCAGCATTCCCGCTTGCGTTGCGTCCAGCGGCCAGCGTGGTCGGGCGGCCAGTGTCATGTCATCCTCGAAACCGCCGGCGAAACGCTCCAGCCCCGCGTAGGCAATCATCGCCCCGTTATCGGTACAAAGCGCAAGAGGCGGCGCCACAAAGCCAATCCCCAATTCGGCGCAAAGCGTCTCTAACCCGCCGCGTATGGCCTGATTGGCGGCCACTCCGCCGGCGACGGCGAGGCAGGGATGCTCGGGCCGCTCTTTCATATATTGAACTAGCGCGCGCCGGGTTTTTTCCACAAGTACATCAACAATTGCCGCCTGAAATCCCGCGCAGAGATCGCGGCGGTCATCGGCGCGCAGGCGGTTGCCCTCCATGACTTGATCGCGAGTACGCAGCAGCGCGGTCTTCAACCCTGAAAACGACATGTCGCATCCGTCCCGGTCCAGCAAAGGCCGGGGAAAGCGGAATCGCCCGGCATCCCCCTGCCGCGCCTCGGCCTCGACCGCAGGGCCACCGGGCTGCGGCAAAGCCAACAGGCGGGCGGTCTTGTCAAAGGCCTCGCCGGGGGCATCGTCGATGGTACCGCCGAGCCGCCTGAACGCATCCGCGCCGCGCACCAGCAGGTATTGGCAATGCCCGCCTGAGACCAGCAGCATCAGGTACGGATATTGGACCCCATCAGTCAGTCGCGGCGTCAGCGCATGCCCCGCCAGATGGTTAACTCCGATCAGGGGAAGGCCGGTGCCAAAGGCGATCCCCTTGGCGCACATCACGCCCGCCATCACCCCTCCGATCAGACCGGGACCGGCCGTTACCGCCACGCCGTCCAGATCGCCAAGGGTGAGGCCCGCGCGGTCCAGCGCCTGCCGCACGACAACGTCCATCCGTTCGGCATGCGCGCGTGCGGCGATTTCAGGAACGACACCGCCAAACGAGGCATGCAGACTCGACTGGCCTTCGACGACCGAGGACAGCACGTCCGCCTCTCTGGGATAGCCGCGAACAACCGCCGCGGCAGTGTCATCGCACGAGCTTTCAAGCCCGAGTAAAGTGTAGCTGCGCGCCATCTGCCTGCCGATTGCATGATCGATCACACGCAGGTAACACCGCAAAGACACTGAAACAATGGTGAGGCCCGGATGCGACCGTCGATCCTTCTGACCCGGCCCGCAGCAGAAAGCGAGGCGACCGGCAGGGCGCTGGCTAAGATCACGGGCCTCCCGGTGATCGAAAGCCCCCTGATGCAGGTCCGGTCAGCGGCGAACCTGCCGGATCTGACCGATATCGCCCAACTGATTCTGACCTCTCGCAACGGTGTCCAGACCTACGCCGCGCTTTCCGGCCCACCGCGTTCCGCTTTCTGCGTCGGCGAGGCGACAGCAGAGGATGCCCGTGCCATCGGGTTGGACGCCTGTGCCATGGGGGGCGACGCAGCCACCATGGTCCCGCGGATCATCGAGGCCGCGCCGAGCGGGACGCTCATGCATCTTCGGGGCGAGCATAGCAGCGGCAATATCGCCCAAAGGCTGACTGAAGCCGGGATCCCGACAAGCGAAGCGGTGATTTATCATCAGGATCTGCTAGATCTGACCGCCGAAGCGCAGGCCGTTTTAGCCGCGCGTACCCCATTGATTTTGCCTCTCTATTCGCCTCGGACGGCTGCGCGATTCGCAGAATTGGCCCGTCCTCGGGCACCGCTGTACCTTGTCGCGATAAGCCGCGCAGTTGAACGTGCATTTGGCGACCTACCTACTAGAGACCGGATGATTGCCGATGCACCGGATGCCCCGTCGATGATCCGGGCCGTCGTTGCGACCTTGCGACGGCTTGAGGGCATGGGACGGCCAGACTAAGCTGGCTTTGCGTATCGGCAAAGTAGGGATTCGAAAGGACTATTTCGTGGCGAGCAGGAAGAAACCACAACGACCCTCCAACGACCCGCTCGCGGCAGAGGGCGGCGGCAAGGCCGAGGACGGGGCGAGGAATGCATCGGCATCCGAAGAGACCGGAACGGATCAAGCGGCGTCCGAGCAAATCGCTGCAGACGAGGCCGGTCTCGATCCCACGATGATTGCGCCGGACGATGCGTCCGACAAAAGCGGTAGGCCCGAGGCAGGGTCCGACGATGCTATGGTCGCTTCGGGGGATCACAGCGCAAAGCTTCGCCCGGCCGAAACCTTTAGCCATTCGCCCTATGATCACGCCCCTTCGGGGGTCGAACCGACCGCTTCCGCCATGTCGCCACCCGAAGAAAGCGAGCCACCCGATTTAACGACGCCAGCGATTGGCGCCCCGGATGACGGTGGCGCATCATCCCAGCCTGTCTCCCGCGATGTGGTGGTCGAGCGGCGCGGCGGTTTCGTTCCGCTGGTCCTGGGCGGCATCGTCGCCGCCGGGATCGGGTTCGGGGCGGCCTATGCCCTGAACGGGGAGATTCCCGGTTTCAATGCGTCGAATGACAATGCCGAACGCTTCGAGGCGCAGGATCAGGCGATTGCCGATCTCAAGGCCTCCATTCCTGCCGCCGCCGACCTCGCCCCGCTGGAAAGCAGCGTCGAGGCCAATGCTCAGGGGATCGCAGAGCTAAATTCCCAATTCGAGACCCGGCTGACCGAGGTGAACACGCGGCTCGACGAGATGACCGCCCGTATGGTCGAACTAGAGAAGGCTCCGGTCCGCGAAACTGTCTCTCAATCTGCGATTGAGGCCTATGAGACTGAGCTGGACCGCCTTCGTGCCGCGATGCAGACGCAACGCGAAGAAGTCGAAGGCATGGTCAACCAGGCACAACAGTTGAAGGCCGAGGCCAGCGAACAGACCGCAGACACCCAGGCCCGTGCCGCGCTTGTGACCATCCTCTCCGCGCTCGACAGCGGCGCCAGCTACGCTGAACCCCTCGAAGAGCTGGAGGCCTCGGGTCAAACGGTGCCGGAGGCTCTGCAAGAAAACGTCGAGGGCGTCGCCACACTGGCCGATCTGCGCAAGGATTTCCCGACCGCTGCCCGTCAGGCGATTGCCGTGACACGGGGCAGCGGCAACTCCTCGGTCGGGGATTTCTTCAAGACGCAGCTTGGCATCCGGTCGTTGGCCCCAAAGGAGGGCAACGATCCCGACGCGATCCTGTCGCGTGCCGAGGCTGCGCTGGCCGATGGTGATCTGTCCGGAACACTGACCGAGATCGAGGCCCTGCCGCCTTCGGCCAAGGCCGAACTCTCTGACTGGGTGAGCGACGCCCGAACCCGCCTGACCACCGTCGAGGCCGCGAATGGCCTGATGGCCGAACTGAATACGAATTAAGGAACGCCGCCGATGCTCTGGTCTCTCATCAAGATAGTTGTCTTTGTCGCGTTGGTGGCTGCCGCGACCCTCGGCGCGAGTTACTTGCTCGACATGCAGGGCGGCGTCCTGATCGCCATGGGCGGGATCGAAATAAACCTCACCCCGCTCAAGGCCGTGATCGCGGCCGTGGTGTTGGTACTCGCCGTCTGGCTGTTTCTCAAGCTGTTCGGCCTGCTGATCGCCTTGCTGCATTTCATCAACGGTGATGAAACCGCGCTGAGCCGGTATTTCGACCGGAACCGCGAACGCAAAGGGTTTGATGCCCTGAGCGAGGGAATGATGGCCCTCGCCTCTGGCGAAGGGCGCAAGGCGATGTCCAAGGCGGCCAAGGCTGAACGCTACCTTGATCGCCCCGAATTGACGACCTTGCTGACGGCCCAGGCCGCCGAACAGGTCGGTGACCGGGCCAAGGCAGAAGAGGCCTACAAAAAGCTGGTGACAACCGATCGCACCCGCTTTGTCGGGGTGCGCGGGCTGATGCATCAAAAACTGCTCGACGGCGATACCGATACAGCGCTGGCCTTGGCGGAAAAGGCGTTTGGCCTGAAACCGGGCCATGAAGAGGTGCAGGACACACTCCTACGCCTTCAGGCGCAAAAATCGGATTGGAAGGGCGCGCGTTCTACCCTGAAAGCCAAATTGCGCCACGGAACCCTGCCCCGCGACGTACATCGCCGCCGCGATGCGGTGCTCGCCCTGTCCGAGGCCAAGGGCGCCTATCTCGAAGACGCCGGCAGCGAATCCGGTGACGCCGCGATTGAGGCGAACAAGATGTCGCCCGATCTCATTCCAGCCGCTGTCATGGCCGCCGAAACCTATGTCGCGCGCAACCAGAAGCGACAGGCGACGAAGGTCCTCAAGAAGGCATGGGAAACCTCGCCGCATCCGGACCTCGCCGCCGCCTATGCTCAGATTGAGCCTGATGAGAGCCCGAAAGAACGGCTGAAACGGTTCTCCGCGCTGGTCAAACCGGTTCCGACCCATCGTGAATCCCGCCTGCTGATGGCGGAGTTGAACATCGCGGCCGAGGATTTCCCCGAGGCGCGCCGCGCGATTGGCAACCTCACCCAGGAAAGCCCGGACGCCCGCACGCTGACCATTATGGCGGCCATTGAACGCGGCGAAGGCGCGCCTGACGCCATCGTCAAGGGCTGGTTGGCCCGCGCCGTGACAGCGCCGCGCGGCCCGCAGTGGACCTGCGAGAATTGCCACAACATTCAGGCCAACTGGACCCCGATCTGCAATAATTGCGCGGCCTTCGACACCCTGGAATGGACCACTGCACCGGTGGAGGAGTATCAAAGCCAGGTCGGCACATCCATGCTCCCCCTCATCGTGGGCGAGATTGAGGATAACACCCGGACACCCGCGACAGTGGACTCGCCTCCGGTTGAACCCGAAGAGGCCGAAATCCTCCCCACCGACGGGTTGGACACGGCGCCAAAGGCGGAGTCCGAAAGGGCCGAGAAATAGAGTTTGCTTGGGACCGGCGGGTTGTCACAGACCCACCGGTGCCGGGCGTCGCGGCAGCCTTGTCGGAAAATCACATTGTCCCTGACGCTGTACTTAACGAAGTGGCGACAGGCTCAGCGGGCGAAGCAGCTCGTGCCACACTGCATTCTCCGTGTCGGCGATCAGTGCGTCGGGCGTACCGGCTGACAGCGTGACGTAGCGGCCGGGTGAATGGCCGCTGGCCACGCGAAACTGTGCGAGGGTAGTGCCGCTGACCTGCGGGTCGTCGGAAAAGGTCAGCCCTTGCAGATCAGGGCTGAACATGGGCGATGCGCTGGCTTGATTTTCATGTACGGACTTGCGCGCGGCGATCACGGCGTCAAAGGTTTCCGACGATTGGACCAGCTGCATGATCCGGTTCGATTGTGCGACCACATTCACGAATGCCTCGGGAATAAATTTGCTGACCCAGTCCTGCTCAGCCGACAATCCGGCGCGGCAGGCGTCACGCTCCTCAAAGCTCTCGTAGATCCACAGGTGTTCGATCCTGTTGAGCGTCCCGCTCTCCACCATCCAATATCCGCCCATTGGCAGGTGGCGCGAAACCAGCGCGACGCCGAACGTGCGAAAAAACTCCAGATAAACTGGGGCTTTGCCTGGTTTCAGATCGTATGTCCGAAGCTCGAATAACACGCTTGGTCCTCCTGCGGTGACGTCTCGGCAAACTGCAAACTGACATTACTTACCGAAATGGATGATTGAGACTTTGTGTTGCACGATTCGTCAGCTGACGCGCCGTGTCGTAGCCGCCCTGGCGCGGTAGGTCCCTGGCGGAATTCCCACGCGATGCGAAAAGAAGCGGTTGAAATAGGCCGGGTCTTCATAACCGATGGAATGGCCAATCTCTGCCACGGTCATTTCGGTGTAGAGCAGGCAGCGCTTTGCCTCTACGACGATCCGGTCATACAAGACCTCAGAGGCCGTGCGCCCGGCGCGCAGCTTGCAAGCCGCATTCAAGCGCTGGGTCGAGACACCAATCTTGCGCGCATAGAAGTCGAGCGTTTTCACTTGGTAAAAATGTTCTTCCAGCGCGGCGCGGTAGCGGGTCACAAGTTCGAAATCCCGATCCCGTCTGGCCGGTTCGGTCTCAAGCCGGTTCGCCGAAAGCCGCAAGAGCGAGACCAGGATATTCAAAAACACGCCCCGGATTGCCATCCGCCGGCCCGGCGCCTCCCGAGTGGTTTCTGTCAAAAGCTGTTCGAACAGGATCGGCACGATCTCTGCGCAGGGGCCATCGGCGGCAAGGGGGTAGGCACCCGGTTTGCGTGTGATGGCGACAAGGCGGGGATCGTCCCTGACGAGGGCCTCAATGAACGTCACGGCGATCGTGATGACCCGACCCTCGGTCCCTGGATCGAACCGGATCTCGTGTAGCGCCCCAGCCGGCTGCATCACCAGCGTCCTCGGTTTGGCGAGTAGCGTTTCGCCTTCGATCGTGAACCGCCCACCGCCATCCTTGATCCACAGGATTTGCGCGTGGTCCGGATGCACATGCGGATGAATTATCCAATCGTGGCGCAGGGATCGTTCGCGGATAGGCTCGACGTGGATCGTATCCAGATCTTCGTCAAGCTGCGCATCTCCATAAAGATAGAAGTTTGGAATAGCTGCGGGCCTGGACACGTACCTCAGTCTCCTCTTACGGTTGTCGTGGACGTTGCCGTTGAATTGTCCAACAAAAACGTCGCCCTGTCCATTGGACCAATGCCACCGGTCCGGCCTAATCCCGACTGCAGACCACACGGGAGGAATGCATGAGCCTGCGCCCAGAGGGTGACGAAACCTACGACGTCGTCGTGGTCGGATCCGGCGCCGGTGGAATGTCCACGGCGATCACTGCGAAAAAGCACGGGCTGTCCGTCGCGATCATCGAAAAAGAGCCGGTGTTCGGCGGAACCACCGCCTTTTCCGGGGGGGTCTTGTGGATCCCGATGAACCCGCAGGCCAGGGAGGCCGGGGTCAAGGATAGCCGTGATAACGCGCTGACCTACATGAAAGCGGAAACCGGCAATCTATATTCGGCTGACGCGGTCGAGGCGTTTCTCGATACCGGCCCGGAGATGGTGGAATTCTTTGAACGCGAAACATCCGTCAAATTCGTGCCCACGCTATACCCTGACTATCATCCCGATGTACCGGGCGGGGTCGACGTTGGCCGCTCCATCCTGGCGGCACCCTTTGACACCTCATCGCTCGGCGCCAACCTCAAGAGGCTGCGCCCGCCGCTCTCGACCATCACCTTCATGGGCATGATGTTCAATTCATCCAACGCGGACATCAAACACTTCTTCAACGCGACCAAATCCGCCTCCAGTTTCGCCTATGTCGCCAAGCGGATGGTCAAGCACTTCACCGAAGTCACGCGCTACGGGCGCGGTGTGCAGGTGACATCCGGCAATGCGCTGGCCGCCCGGTTGGCGAAGTCGGTGTTTGACGCCGACATACCGCTCTACACCGAGACGCCCGCCGAGGAACTGATCGTGACTGACGGACGTGTCACGGCTGTTCGGACCCCGAGCGGGACGCTGAGTGCGCGCAAGGGGGTAGTCATCGCCACAGGCGGTTTCGCGCATGACCTGGAGAAGCTGAAAAAAGCCTATCCACATCTTGCCCGCGGGGGTGAGCATGTCTCGCCCGTACCCGAGGCCAACACCGGCGACGGCATCCGGCTGGCCGAATCCATCGGTGGCCACGCGCCGGTCGAATTTGGCGACACCTCCGCCTGGATGCCCGTCTCGAAGGTCCCGCAAGGCAAGGGCAGGTTCGGTGCGTTCCCGCATCTTCTCGACCGCTACAAACCTGGAATTATCGCGGTGTTGAAAAGCGGCAAGCGCTTCACCAACGAAAGCAATAGCTATCATGATGTCGGCGCAGCCCTCCAGCGCGCCTGCGAGGGACAGACCGAGACGGCCGCCTGGCTCATTTGCGATCACCCGACGATCCGTAAATATGGCCTCGGATTTGCCAAGCCCGCTCCGGTTCCGCTCGGCCGGTATATCTCGAACGGGTATTTGCAAAGGGGCACGACACTGGCCGATCTCGCCGCTGCGACGGGCATCGACAGGTCCGCGCTTGAGGCAACGGTCGCGGCCTATAACAAAACCGCTTCGGTGGGCGAGGACCCGGAATACGGTCGCGGCACGACCAGCTTTAACCGCTACCTCGCCGACCCTGAGCACCAGCCCAACCCCTGCGTTGGTCCGATCACGACGGGCCCATATTACGCGCTGCGGATCGTCATGGGCGACCTTGGTACGTTTGACGGCTTGCGCACAGATGTTTCGGGCCAGGTTCAGCGTGCGGACGGCTCGGCTATCGGGGGGCTGTTCGCTGTCGGCAACGATCGCGCCTCGATCATGGGCGGAAACTATCCGGGCGCAGGTATCACACTGGGCCCGGCGATGACCTTCGGCTATCTGACCGGCCGGCACCTGGCAGGGGTCTCGAGATGAGTTGGCTGGGACTTGAGGGCAAGGTTGCGGTTGTCACAGGCGCTGCCGGCGGTATCGGCAACGCCATCGCCAAGGCGTTCAGCGACGCCGGGGCGGAGGTCATGCTCTTGGATCTGGACCAAGCAGCGGTGCAGGACGCGGCCGACAGTATCAGAGCGCGCGCCTTCGCCTGCGACGTAACCCACCCCGAGAGCATCGCGGCAACCGTGGAGGCAATCGGCAGCGTCGATATCCTCGTGAACAACGCGGCTTTTCTGGCCCCCGGAAACCTCGACCTCACAGACATCGAGAGCTGGCAAAAAATGCTGGATGTGAACCTGACCGGTTACCTTCGGTGCGCACAGGCATTCGGCGCGGGCATGTTGGCACGCGGCTCGGGCGCGCTGGTGCACGTCGGGTCGATCTCGGGGAGCCACCAGCAGGCCTTCTCCAACGCCTATTCCGCGTCCAAGGCCGGGGTGTCCATGTTGTCACGCCAACTGGCCTATGAGTGGGGGCCGCGGGGCGTGCGATCCAACGTGGTTTCGCCGGGTCTGGTTCGCACGCCGCTCTCGGAAAGCTTCTACGCCGACCCAAAGACCAAGGCGGCGCGCGAGAGTGTCGTTCCTCTGCGTCGGATCGGTCGGGTCGAGGATATCGCCGATGCTGTGCTTTACTTCGCCTCGGATCGCGCCGGCTATGTCACGGGCCAAGAGGTTATCGTCGACGGCGGTTATGCGCAGACCTTGATGAACCATGTCCCCCGACCAGGTTATGCCCATGACTAGTCCGGTCGCATTGATAACCGGCGGCGCTGTGGGAATCGGCCATGCCACCGCATGTGTCTTTGCACAGCGCGGTTACCGGGTGGTGATTGCCGACCTGAGCGGCGCCCAGGACGCCGCGCATACGCTCGGGTCCGAGCATATCGGCGTCAGCCTCGACGTGACCGACGAAGCTGCGGTTCGTGATCTGGTCTCCGGGCTCGACCGGATCGACGTGCTGGTCAACAACGCAGGGATCGGTGACAGCCATTTGCCGAGCGTGGATCAGGAGATTGAGGATTTTCGGCGGGTTCTGGACGTTCACCTATCCGGCGCGTTCCTGTTGGCGCGGGAATGTGGACGGGCGATGACACGGTCGGGGCAGGGCGCGATCGTCAACCTTTCCTCCATCGCTGGGGTCGTAGGCCTGCCACGCCGCAACGCCTACGGCGCTGCCAAGGCCGGGATCGCGATGATGACCCGATCACTCGCTTGCGAATGGGCCGGATCAGGGGTCAGGGTCAACGCCGTCGCGCCGGGATATGCGCGCACGGCGTTGGTCGAGAAACTTGTGGACGATGGCCGGATTGACCTTGCCGCGATCCAGCGCCGGGTGCCACAGGGCCGCCTGATCAACCCCGACGAAATCGCCGAGGCGATATGGTTCCTCGCCTCCCCCGCGGCCAGTGCGATCACTGGCGTCACACTCTCGGTCGATGGCGGCTGGGCGGCGTTCGGAGATTTCGGCGACGCATCCTAGATGAGCGGATATTCGCAGTCAGCGCCGTGCTCGGCCCGGACTGGCGCAGCCATCGTTTGGGCACTGCGAGAAAGCTGCGACCGGCCCAATTCACAGCCATAAAAGCCGTCGATCAGCATGCCTTTTGACGCTGAGAAAATGATCCCAAGACTCTGAGATAAAAAGAAAATGGCCAGGACCCATGTAGGTCCTGACCGGAAAAACTTTGCCACGCCCGTGAGTATGACTGAAGAAATTGTGTTCTATGAACTATGGGAAATTGAACACGTCAGTATCTATGGCAATTAGTTTGGCAGCCATGACGGATCTGGGTCAACGTCGCGGGGCGGGGCGACAGGACTACTTTGCGCAGAAACGCGATTTTTCTTGTGTTTAGCGACTTCCCTACCAAAAATAGGGTATGACCGATTTTCACAACGACCCCGCCCGGGAGGCAAGTGGCGCTGCTGCAGCAGAGCAGACCGGCACGCCTGATTCTACGAGTACGGCCGCCCGGGATTCACTGATCGAGGCGATCTACCGCATCGCGCTCGACCCGCAGACCTATGATACGTTCATGGAGCGATGGGACGGCTACGTCACAACCCGCGTTGCGCATGAAATCGGGGGAACCGAGCGGACGGACATGACGGCGACGCCTGAGCTTGATACCCATTTCGCGCTCGCGTCCAAGTTGCTGGACGAAACAATGCCGCCGCCAACTGTGGACGGGCAGGAGCCTGCTGCGCCCGGCGCTGGTCGTGGCGCCGCCCGCTGTTTGATTGACGAGCACGGCGTCATTGTCTGGTACAACACCGCCGCAGAGCGCCAATTTGGATTGCGGCGCGGTGCCACGATTGACACCCTTGGGCTGGAGGAGGCACACCGCGACCGTTTAATCGAGATGGCCGCCGCGCTGGCCTCGTCGCACGGCTCGCCGCCCCGCCCGCAGATTTTTACCACGAGGCTCAGCGAAACCGGGCGCGACGTGCACTTCCAGGCGCGCGTGATCACCGAAACCGCTGGCACCGAAGTCATCCTTGTGACCCGGCTTTCCGCCAGCTGGCCAGCCGGGGTTGCGACCCTAATCCGCGAGAACTTTGCCATGACGCCGTCGGAAATCGACATCTGCGAATGGATCGCCGATGGCAGAACGGCCAGCCAGATCGCCGAGCTGCGCGGCGCTTCGGTCGCCACCGTGCGCACCCAGATCAAGAACATCATGGCCAAGACGCGGACCTCCGCGCAGCCGGAACTCGTCCGCCTGTTGCATTTGCTGATCCGTATCTCGGAAGACAATCCCGATCACAGCCTGCGCGTTGTTGAGGGCCCCGGTCTGCGTCGTGTGGAATTGCGCGATGGGCGGTCGATGCCGGTGGAACTGCACGGCCCCGAAGGCGGTGATCCCGTGATCTTTTTCCATGGGATGCTGGACGGGATGGCCGCGCTGGAGCATTGCCGTGATCTTTTGACACAATACAACCTCCGGTTTATATGTCCAGCGCGTCCCTGGTTTGGTGCGGCCGACCCTGACCATGGGCCGATGGCCGGCTCGCTCGATCGGTTTGCGCAGGACGTCTGCGAAATGCTGAAGGATCGAAACCTCCGGTCCCCTGTTCTTTTAGGACATATGGCGGGGGCAATTTCTGCCCATGCGACAGCGGCGGCGGCCAATTCAGGAGACATCCGCGGTCTTGTCAGCGTTTCGGGCGGGGTGCCGATCCTGGGGGCGGGCCAGTTTGCCTCCATGACCACCCGGCAGCGCGTGGTGGCCTATACCGCGCGATATTCGCCGCGCGTTCTGCCGTTTTTGCTGCGTGCCGGGATCCGTCAGATGCGCACCGGGGGAGAGCGGAAATTCCTGATGTCGCTTTATGAGAACTCCCCGGACGACCTGCCGGTCATCGCGGACCCGGATGTGCAGGATATGGTATTGAATGGCTACCGGTTTACCGTCGCCCAGGGCCACAGGGCATTTGAAATCGACAGTCGACACGTCGTTGGCAACTGGTCCCGCCATGTCGAGGCGACGGAGATGCCGATCCACCTTATTCACGGTGAAAGCGATCCTGTGGTTGCTCTATCGTCGGTCGAGGATTTTGCGAGGCGGTATCACAACCGGACACAACTGACCCGGATCGACGGAACCGGACAGTTGATCTTTTATAAATCCCCTGAGGTCGTGCTGAGCGCGGTGCGCAACATGCTGGATCTCGCGCGCGCTTAGGTCTTTCCCTCAGTCGAACAGGCGGAGGCTGGATCCCAGCGGTGCGGTGCGGTTCAGGTTGCGCTTGAGGTCCATGACATAGCCGATGATCTCGGCCACGGTCTGCCAATGCTCGAACGGGATCTCGGCGTCGATCTCGGCTACGTCGTGCAAGGCGCGGGCCAGCGGCTTGTTCTCGACGACGGGGACGTCGTGATCGCGCGCCACCTTCCTGATTTGCGCGGCCATCAGGTCTGCCCCCTTGGCGACGCAGACCGGGGCCTTGTCGACGCCATTGTCATAGCGCAGCGCCACCGCAAAATGGGTCGGGTTGGTCAGGATGACGGTCGCGGTCGGCACGGCGGTGGTGATGCGCTGCTGCGCACGGCGGCGGCGCATCTCGGCGCGCTTGGCACGGATCAGCGGATCGCCCTCGGTGTCCTTGTGTTCGTCCTTGATGTCCTGGATCGACATGCGTTGCTTTTTCATCCATTGGAAGCGTTTCCACATCACATCCGCAATCGCGATGACCACCAGCAAAAAGGTCACGACGATCAGGAGGATCGAGGCGTAGTGCCCGATGTAGGGCAGCACCGTCTCGGGCGTCACCTGTTCGGACTGCCAGATTCCTCGCACGGCAAGCTGCGCAATGTAGATCGAGATCGCGCCGACGATCAGCACCTTGGCGACGCTTTTGAGGAACTCGACGAAGGAGTTGATGGAGAAGATCTTCTTGAACCCCGCGATCGGGCTGATCTTGTTCATCTCCGGGGTGATCCGTTTGACCGCGACGACCACTTCGCCCTGGATGAGGACCCCGGCGATGGCGGCCAGAACCATCGTCGCCGCGACGGGGGCGAGCACCGCCGCCAAGCCGCCCGACAGCTCCATCGTCACCTGACCGACGTCGTGGATGCCTTGGGTGTCCTGCCCGATATAGACCTGCCCGGCGTTCTCGAAAATCCGGCGCAGGGTGCCCAGCAACATCGGCCCGAGCTGCGGCAGGAAAAAGATCGCCACGAGGAACAGCGACAGGACCGACATCATGTTGCCGACTTCGCGGGAGGAAGGAACGTCGCCCTTCTCCCGCGCCTGTTTTAGTTTTCGCGGGGTTGGGTCTTCGGTTTTATTTTCCTTGTCCTCTTCGGCCATGAGGGACCCCCTAGAACGTCAACAGACCCAGCCAGTCCGCAAAGCGGGTGACAAAGGTCCGAAGAGCCGACGGCGCGGCAAAGATAAGAACAAACAGCCCGGTAAAGATCAGCACCGGGGCGGCGACGAAAAAGACCGGCAGGCTCGGCAGCATCCGGTTGGTCAGGCCCAGCCCGACGTTCAGGATCACGCCCATGACGTAAAAGGGCGCGGCGACGCTGAGGCCGATGTAGAACGAGGTGCTCGCCGCCTTGGCCATCTGCGCGGCGAGATCACCGGGCATCACTTGCCCCGGCGGAAAGATGTTGTAGCTGTTGACCAGCGCCTCGATCATCACGTGATGCAGATCGGTGGCAAAGATCACCGCGATCGCCCCCAGCATCAGTGTCGTCGCGATCAGGGTCGAGCCCTGAAACGACCCGATATCGGGCGCGAAGGCGTTCGACAGGCCCGCCACCATGCCGATCTGCGCGCCCGCCATCTGCATGCCGGTCAACAGCACCCGCCCCGCCAATCCGATCCACGCGCCGAGCGTCACTTCGATCACCATGGCGCGGAGGAGGTCGGCGAATTCCACCGGAACAGGGTCCTGCGCGACCAGCGGGGTCAGGATGATCGACAGGATCAGCGAGAACACCAATCGGTGCCGGACAAAGACGAACTGTTCGCCAAAGGCCGGCAGGAACATCATCGCAGCCCCGATCCGCCCGAACACCAGTGCGACGGCGATGAGCTGAGCGGTGAGCAGCGCGCCCAGATCCACGCTAGGCCCCGATCGTCGTCAGGGTCCGCAGGTTGGCGTTACGATGCACCTCGTTATGCGAAATCACCTGCGTCATCGGGCTGACACGTTCCAGCATGTTGCGGATAAAGCTGCGGGCTTCGGGCGCGACGAGGATCGCGGGCCAGCGGTCCTCGGCCGCGTGCTCCTGGATCTTGCGCCGCGCCTCCAGCACGAATTCCTGAATACGTTGCGGGGACATCACGAGGTTCTTGTCGTCGCCGTTTACCCGGATGCTGTCGAGGAACTCCTGATCCCATTTCTGCGCCAGCGTGATCACGGGGATGAAGCCGTCCTCGGCGGTCAGCGACTTGCAAATCTGGTTCGACAGACGGCGGCGCACATGCTCGGTGATGTTGGTCACATTGGAGGTGTTGCGCTTCGCCTCCGCGATGGCCTCGACGATCAGCGGCAGGTTGCGGATCGACACGCGCTCCGTCAGCAGGGATTGCAGGACGTGCTGGATCAGAATGGCGGGGGATCCGCCGCCGATCTCACCGACCAGCTTCTGGTATTCGCGGTCCAGCCCCTCGATCAGGTCCTGCGTCGCGCCATAGGTCAGAAGGTCCGGCATATGCTCCTTCACCACCTCGGTCAGGTGGGTGGTGATGACGCTTTCGGGATCGACCACGGTATAGCCCTGCCGCTCGGCCTCTCCGGCCTGTTGCGGCTGAATCCACAGCGCGTCCAGACCAAAGGTCGGGTCCTTGGCCGGCTCGCCCGTCATTTGCAAGGGATTGTCGACGGGATTGACGACCATCATGCCGTTCGGACGGACCTCTCCGCGCGCGACCTCGACGCCTTGAACGAGGATCGCGTAGGAGTTGGTCGGCAGGCCCGGCTCGTCCGTGATCCTGACCGAGGGCAGTACAAAGCCGAACTCGCGGGCAAAGAGGTTGCGCAGCGACTTGATCTTGCCCGGCAGTGCCGCATCCGATGCCGCCATGAGAGAGACGAGGGATTCCCCCATCTCAAGGCGCAGATCGTCCAGCTTCATGGTGTTCTGAACGCTGTCGTCGGGTCCGGTGGTTCCGGCGCGCTCCTTCTCGATGATGGCGCGGCGCCGGGCCTCTTCGGCCTTGTCTTCCTGTTGCATGATGTACCAGCCGAGACCGGCCATCAGACCGCCGAGCATGACAAAGACAAAGATCGGGAAGCCGGGCAGCAGACCCATGGCCGCCAGCAGACCGCCGGACATGAACAGCGCCTTGGGAAAGCGAGACAACTGGCCGATGACCGCTTCGTTCGCCGCGCCTTCGGTGCCTCCCTTGGTGACGATCAGACCGGCCGCAAGCGACACGATCAGCGCGGGAACCTGCGTGACGAGGCCATCGCCGACGGTCAGTGTCGTGTAGCTGTTCGCCGCTTCGGAGACCGAGAGATCATGTTGCAGCACCCCGATCAGGATCCCGCCGATCACATTGATCATGGTAATGATGATGCCGGCGACCGCATCGCCGCGCACGAATTTGGACGCACCGTCCATCGCCCCGAAGAACCCGCTTTCGTCCTCCAGGTCCTTGCGCCGCCGCTTGGCTTCAGTCTCGTCGATCAGGCCCGCTCCGAGGTCGGCATCGATGGCCATCTGCTTGCCGGGCATGGAGTCGAGGCTGAAGCGTGCGCTGACTTCGGCGATCCGCGTCGAGCCCTTGGTGATGACGAGGAAGTTGATCACCACGAGGATCGCGAAAATCACGATCCCGATGACGAAATTGCCCGACACGATGAAGCGCGAGAAACCTTCGATCACCCCGCCCGCCGCGCTTGGCCCCGTGTGCCCTTCGGAGAGGATCAGCCGGGTGGAGGCGACGTTCAGCGACAGCCGCAGCATGGTGACGACCAGCAATAGGGTCGGGAAGGAGTTGAAATCCAGCGGGCGCGGAATCCACAGCGCCACCATCAAGATCAGCACCGACAGCGACAGTGAGATCGCCAGACCGAAATCGAGGATCACCGGCGGTAGCGGCACGAAGAGCACCGCCAGCACCAGCGTCACGCCAAGCGCAAAGGCGACGTCGCGGTTGCGCAGGCCGCGCGCGAACAAGGCGCCTCGGGCCGTCATGTTATCCGTGCTCGCCATCCCTATGACCCCCGGCTGAAGACGGGCAGGATTGGCGCGATCTCACCGGGGCCGAACAGGCTGCGCCCCCCCGCCTGGTTGGCGGCGTCACCGCGCCCCAGATCGGCGGTCCAGAAAACGCCGCTGGTCGGCATCCCAGCCTCCGGCGCTTGTGCTGCCGTGCGCGGGGCCGACCGATCGACCGCCCCGACCATGGCCCGAAACCTGTCGAGCCGGGTGTTTGCCACGGCGACGTTCTGCTGCAGGCGGCCCAGATAGGCCTCACCCAGTTCCGCCGTCCCGGAATGATAGGCTGCTGCGGCCTGCGTCCAGTCGCCCTTGGATTTATAAAGCCGCGTCAAATAGCTGGCCGCGTAATCCACGTTGCGCACCGGATTGAACCCATCCGCCACCGTATCGAAGGCGTCCGGGTGCCAATGCATGTTGATCTGCATGCAGCCGACGTCGATGGAGGTGACCCCTTGCGCCTTTTGCGCGGTCACCCAACTCACCGCTTCGTCGGCGCTGTCGAAATACTTGCCGCGCCCCTCGGCGTTCGCGGTATAGGGCCAGACGGTCAAATCGCCGTTGCGGTAGAGCCCGCTCTCCTGCAACCCGATCCCCAGGAGAAGATTATCGGGTATCTGGTAGCGCATCTGCGCCAGCAGAATTTCCCGGATGCAAAGCCCGTTCATCTGGGACGTGCGGCTTTGCGGTGTGACGGTCGGGGCGGCAGCCGTCGCCTGCGCAGTCGGCGTGTAGAACCCCGTCCATTGCGCCTGCCCCATTCCCGGCAGGGCGAGCAGCGTCAGAAGCAGCGCGCGCCACATCAGACCGTTCCGCTTGCGATGAGGTCAAAGACCTTGTTCGACAGGCTCTTGACCGTCGTATAGATCAGCGGGGTCGCGATCAGCAGCGTGACGAAAATCGCCGCAATCTTGGGCACGAAGGTCAATGTCATTTCCTGAATTTGCGTCAGCGCCTGAAAGAACGCGATGACCAGCCCGACAACCAGCGCCACCCCGAGGATGGGCGAGGACGCAAGCAGCACGGTCACGATGGTGTCCGAGATGATGTCGTATGCGTCCGCTTCGTTCACATCACCCCCGTCAGATGGGCATTTGCATGATCTGCTGATAGGCCTCGACCAGACGGTCACGCACCGACACGGCAAGGCGCAGGGTCGATTCCATTTCCAGCGTGGCCTCGACCACCTGCTGTGCGGAGACGTCGCCGGTCAGCCCGGCCTGCTGAACCTGCTCGGCCTCGCGAATGGTCTGGACTGACTCCTGCGCCGCCTGCTGCACCATCTCGGCAAAGTTGACGCGCGGCTCACCAGTCGCGGCCGCGCCCAGCTCGGCAGGGCCACCGGTCAGCTTGGTGGACGAACCGTAGGCGTTGTTGACGAACCCGGTGGAAATCAGCTTGTCCATTCAGACAGCTCCTATTTCAGCATATCGAGGATTTGCGTGCGCATCTTCCGCGCCGCCTCGAACATGTTCATGTTGGCCTCGTAGCTGCGGGATGCCTCGCGCATGTTCGCCATCTCAAGGATGGGCGAGACGTTCGACACCTTGATAAACCCCTTATCGTCCGCCGCCGGATGCGAAGGCTCGAACCGCAGGGAAAAATCGGTATCGTCCCGGTCGATGCTGGAGACGCCCACGCTGGAGACCCCGCTGTCGCGGTCGACCAGCTCCTCAAAGGTGATGGTTTTACGCCGATAAGGATCCTCGCCGGGGGACATGCCCGTCGAGCTGGCGTTGGCGACGTTCTCCGAGACGACCTTCAGACGCTCACCCTGCGCGAGCATGCCGCTGGCCGAGATTTGCAGAATTGATTTCAGCGGATCCATGTCAGCCCCTTACCCTATCGAACGCCCGTGGCCGCCAGCGTCAGCAACTCGTGACCCTTGCGGTATAGCTGCGATGCCAGCCGGTAATTTTCCGAGATCTCGGAGGCCTTGATGGTCTGCTGTTCCAGCGCCACCGTGTTGCCGTCGAGCGAAGTCTCGTAGGCCTCTTCGTCTTCGCGCGTTGCGACACCATCCATCTGGCCACCGATCCCGCCGATGTGGCGAGAGTTGGTTGTTCGAACAGAGGTCCCCACCCCCCGCATCACGTCGGCAAAGGCGGTGACGTCCTGCGCCTTGAACCCGGGTGTGTCCGAATTCGCGACGTTCTGGGCGACAACCTGCTGTCGCGACCCGAGCCAGTTCATCCGGCGGGAGGCCAAGTTGAAGAAGGACATGTCGTTAAGCCGCACAGCAAGGTTTCCTTTTCGGACATCCAAGGATATACTTCTATCAAACTTAAGATTAGCATGATTAAATCTGCAAGAGCAATGGATAGTTACCATGAAAACGGCGTTCTCTCAGCTTTCTACCCTTGCTCGATCAACCGAGGGACCAAGAATAGCCGGCGAAGTCAGCGCGATTGTCGGTCTGACTCTGACCGTCGTCGGGTTGAACCGTGCGCTTGGCATCGGGCAACGTTGCACGATCAAGGGACGCAAGGGCCCGGTACTGGCAGAGGTCGTCGCGGTTGATTCCGAAGGGACCCGTGTCCTGCCCTTTGGCACCTGGAACGGTGTCACGATTGGCGACCGGGTCGAGATTTCGACCAGCGGGGAAAACATCCGCCCCGACCTCAGTTGGATTGGCAGGGTGGTCAATGCGCTCGGTGATCCGATGGATAACATGGGGTCGCTGCATGAAGGCCCGGTGCCCTGTCCGCCCAAGAACACGCCGCCGAATGCCTATGCGCGGCGCCGCGTTGGCGAACGGCTGGACACTGGCGTGCGGGTCTTTGACGTGTTTACGCCGCTGTGCCGCGGGCAACGCATGGGGATATTCGCAGGCTCTGGCGTTGGTAAATCCTCTTTGCTGTCGATGATGGCGCGACGTGCGGAGGCGGATGTGATCGTCGTTGGCCTTGTCGGCGAACGCGGGCGCGAAGTGCAGGATTTCATCCAGCAGGACCTCGGTCCCGAGGGGCTCGACCGGTCTGTTGTTGTGGTATCGACCGGGGACGAACCGCCCTTGATGCGCAGGCAAGCTGCCTGGACTGCCACAGCGGTCGCAGAATACTTCCGCGATCAGGGTTTGCAGGTTCTGCTGCTGATCGACAGTGTCACTCGGTTTGCCATGGCGCAGCGCGAGATCGGCCTTGCCGGGGGCGAACCGCCGACCACCAAGGGCTATCCGCCGACCGTTTTCGCCGAGCTTCCGCAATTGCTGGAACGCGCCGGACCGGGCACGGGGGAAAAAGGCGACATTACAGCGCTCTATACTGTGCTGGTCGATGGCGACGATCTGAACGAACCGATTTCGGATACCGTGCGCGGGATCATGGACGGCCACGTTGTCCTGGACCGCAACATTGCCGAACAGGGCCGCTTTCCGGCGGTGAATCTGCAACGCTCCATCTCGCGGATGCTGCCTGATTGTCACAACCCTGGTGAATACGCGGTCCTGCGCGCCGCGCGCCGTGCCCTTGCCCGTTACGCCGACATGGAAGAGCTGATCCGCATTGGCGCATACCGCGAAGGGACGAACGCCGAGATCGACGCGGCGATCCGGTTCGCCAAACCCGCCGAAGCCTTTCTGTCGCAAACCAAAAAGGAATCGACGACCTCCGAACAGGCATTTGCCAAGCTCTACGAGTTACTGGGGCATGCCGGGATAGAGGTTGAGGCGCCACAGGAAGATGGCGCGGAATAGATTAGGCTCGGGACCGGGTCCGGGTCCAAATTGCAGCGCTCCAACAGTCGAACAGACAGTCACGGAACGAAGGTCCCTGGACGCTCAGAATTCCCAGCCGGTCTGATTTCTGATTCAAACTTCCAAAAGGGAGGTTTGAATGAGCGGGTAACGCTTTGTCGTTTCGAATGGTCTTTGGGAGCAGCTTGACCCGCATCTACGCGGCAAAACCAGCGATGGCCGGGTGTCACGATTAAGGATAACCGGCTGTTTCCGGGGGCAGTTTCCGACCCCCAACATCAAAAAACCCCTTAATCTGAACGATTCAAGGGCTTTTGCAATTGCAAGTGGTGCCCAGAAGAGGACTCGAACCTCCACGGCCTTGCGGCCACTGGCACCTGAAGCCAGCGCGTCTACCATTCCGCCATCTGGGCACAGATTGCGTGAGGCCGCGATTTAGACCCCGTAGCGCCCAGTGTCAACGATGATTTGGCGCAAATCACGCTCTGATCGCTCTGTGGCGCCATATCGCCTTGCCGGGTCGCGGACGGGGCGGTAGGAACGGGATACTGACGTAGGATTGCAGGGGTTTCAGCATGTCCAAGCTTGTCACCATCTTTGGCGGATCGGGTTTCCTGGGACGCTACGTCGCGCGGCGACTGGCCAAGCAGGGCTGGCGCGTGCGCGTTGCGACACGTCATCCCAATGATTCCATCTTCGTGCGGACCTACGGCTCTGTCGGTCAGGTGGAGCCGGTTTTCTGCAACATCCGCGACGATGCCTCTGTACGCTCCGTCCTTTCTGGCGCGGAGGCAGTGGTCAACTGCGTTGGCATCCTGGCGGAAAAGCGCAAGAATAACTTTGATGCGGTGCAATCCGAAGGCGCGGGACGCGTCGCCCGTCTCGCTGCCGAACAGGGCGTTGCGCGGATGGTCCAGATTTCGGCAATCGGCGCGGATGAGGATTCCGACAGCGATTACGCCCGCTCCAAGGCGGAAGGCGAGGCTAACGTTCTGCAGCACATGCCCGGCGCAATGATCCTGCGCCCGTCGATTATGTTCGGCGCGGAGGACGAATTCTTTAACCGGTTCGCTGCTATGACGCGGTTCGGCCCGGTTTTGCCGATGGTGGGCGGCGCGACAAAATTTCAGCCGGTCTACGTCGATGATGTCGCGATGGCCGTGGAAAAGGGCGTGCTCGGCGCGGCGCCGGGGGGCATCTACGAACTCGGCGGGCCGCATGTCTCGACCTTCCGCGAGTTGATGCAGCAGATGCTGGACACCATTCAACGTCGCCGCATTCTGATCAACCTGCCGGTCTGGATTGCCCGACTGATGGCCTTTGGCCTGACGGTGGTGCAATGGCTCTCTCTCGGGCTGGTCCACAACAACACTCTGACCTCGGACCAGATCACCAATCTGCAATCCGATAATGTGGTCAGCGGTCAGCACAAGGGGTTCGAGGACCTCGGGATTGCGCCTGTTGCGGTTGAGGCGGTGATCCCGGACTACCTGTGGCGGTTCCGGCCCTCGGGGCAATACGCGGCGATCAAGGAGTCGGCCAAGAACCTGCGCGCCTGAATGGGGCGCCCGCGTGACGGATCAAGCGTCCTTTACGGCCAGGCCCACCAGATCAACCCGATCCCCAGGATCACCCGATAGATCACGTATGGCGTGAAGCTGACGCTGCGCAGCAGGCGCATCATCAGAGTGAGGGCGAGTAGCGCCGAGGCAAAGGCCAACAGCGCGGCAATGGCCACATCCGTCAACGCGCCGACGTCACCGCCCGCGATCACCTCCGCCCCCAGCAGGACCGCGCTGGCGAGAATCACCGGAATCGACATCAGCATCGACACCTTGGCCGCATCGGCGCGCTTGTAGCCCATGAAACGCGCGCCGGTGATCGTGATGCCCGACCGCGAGGTGCCGGGAATCAGCGCTACCGCCTGCCAGAGGCCCAGAAGCCAGGCCTCGCGCAGGGTCCAGTCCCGCGCCTCCTTGACCTCTGCGCCGCGTTGATCCGCCCACCAGAGCACGATCCCAAAGATCAGCATGGTCCAGCCGATCACGAAGGCAGAGCGCATCAGCTCCTCGATCCCCGAGACCTTAAGCACTAGACCGATCACGATGGCCGGGATGGTCGCGACAATCAAAAGAAACGCCAGCCGCGCTCCCGGCGTGTCGAGCTTCCCGCGCAGCAGGTGCGGCAGACCGGCGACGGCTTCGGCCACGTCGCGCCAGAAATACAGGATCACCGCGCCGAGCGTTCCGAGGTGCACCGCCACATCCAGCGCCTGCCCCTGATCCGCCAATGATGTGAGCTGCGGCAACAGAATTAAATGGCCTGAGGAGGAGATCGGCAGAAACTCGGTCACGCCCTGAATCACGGCCAGAAGGATCAATTGGAACAGGGGCATCGCTCACCTCTCTTTGTTTCCGCTTGGTTTAAGCCTCTGATCGGAAATGGGAAGACCGATGATTGGTACATTTCGGACCTATTATCTCAGCCAAGTCCGCGAATTTTCATCTCCCGACCGAGATTAGAGGAAATATAGGTCAGTACTTATGACTTTTCATTCGCCCTACTTTGCCTTATGAGACCCCTGAGCAAAGTTTGACCGAGAGGATTCCGCGTGGCCAAGCAACCGATGCTGAAATTCGTAACCGTTCCCCGTGACATGCCCGAAAAGCGTGATGCCGACGCGCGGAACAAGGATTTTGACGAAATCTACGCGGAATATGCCGCCGCCAAGGCCGAAGAGCAATCCTCCCGCTGTTCGCAATGCGGCGTTCCCTATTGCCAAAGCCATTGCCCGCTGCACAACAACATCCCCGACTGGCTGCGCCTGACCGCGACCAACCGGCTGGAAGAGGCCTATGAGGTCAGTCAGGCCACCAACACCTTCCCCGAGATCTGCGGACGCATCTGCCCGCAAGACCGCTTGTGCGAAGGCAATTGCGTCATCGAAAAATCCGGCCATGGCACCGTCACCATCGGCGCGGTCGAGAAATACATTACTGATACCGCTTGGGAAAAAGGTTGGGTCAAACCCGTCGTTCCGGCGAAGGAGCGTGACGAATCTGTCGCCGTCATCGGTGCCGGGCCCGGCGGCCTTGCCGCCGCCGACATGTTGCGCCGCGCAGGTGTGCAGGTCACGGTCTATGACCGCTATGATCGCGGCGGTGGCTTGCTGACCTATGGCATTCCGGGCTTCAAACTGGAAAAGGACGTCGTGATGCGGCGGATCGACCAGCTTGAGCAATCCGGCGTCACCTTCGTGATGAACTGCACTGTGGGCGAGGACATCTCCTTTGCCGATATCCGGGCCAAGCATGACCGCGTCATCATCGCGACCGGCGTCTATAAAACGCGCGAGCTGACCCAGCCCGGCGCAGAGGCCGGCGGCATCGTGCGCGCCATCGACTACCTGACCGCGTCCAACCGGGCCTCGAACTTCGGCGACACCGTGCCTGAATTCGAATCGGGCGAGTTGAACGCCAAGGGCAAGAAAGTCGTGGTCGTCGGCGGTGGCGACACGGCGATGGACTGCGTGCGCACCGCCATCCGGCAGGGCGCGGAGTCCGTCAAATGCCTCTACCGTCGCGACCGCGCCAACATGCCCGGCTCGCAACGCGAGGTGCAGAACGCCGAAGAAGAAGGCGTCGAATTCGTCTGGCTTTCCAACCCGCTCGACTTTTCCGGCGACGCGGTCAGCAACCTGACGATCCAGCGCATGCGCCTTGGGGCGCCCGATGCTTCGGGGCGCCAGTCGCCGGAGCTGATCGAAGGGTCGGACTACGTCGAGGACGCCGATCTGGTGATCAAGGCGCTTGGCTTTGAACCTGAGGATTTGCCGACGCTCTGGGGTCAGCCCGACCTTGCCGTGACCCGCTGGGGCACCATCCGCGCGGAATTCGGCACCGGCAAGACCAGCCTCGACGGCGTCTACGCCATCGGTGACATCGTGCGCGGTGCCTCGCTGGTGGTCTGGGCGATCCGGGACGGGCGCGATTGCGTCGCTGCCCTGCTCGAAGAGTTGACCGCCAAATCCGCCGTTGCGGCGGAGTGAATGACCGGCCCGGCGCCCCGCGCCGGTCCCGTTAACCGAACCCGACCAAACGCCTCAACCTGCGACTCCGAAAAAAATATCACCGCGCGCTGCGCAACACCCCCTCTGACCGTGGTAGACCGGAAAAAAAAGAGCACGAGGAACTGCCAATGACCGATAAGACAGGACAATGCATGTGCGGCGCAGTGACGTTCAGCGCCCGCGATGTGCCCGATCATTTCAGCGCCTGCCATTGCGAGATGTGCCGCCGCTGGTCCGGCTCTGCCCTGCTCGCCGTTCATGTTCCCGTCGAAGGTGTCACCTGGAAGGGCGAGGCGCATATTCGCACGCTGCAAACCTCTGACTGGGCCGAACGCGCGTTTTGCCAGCGCTGTGGCACGCCGATGTATTATCACCTGACGGTCGATGGCTATGGGCCGGAAAACTACAGCATCCCTCTGGGCGTGTTCGACGAAACGACCGGCATGACCATGACGCTGGAGAGCTTTGTCGACTGCAAGGCGGGCGGCCTCGCCTACGCCGAGAATGGGCGCGAACAAGTGACCCGCGCCGACACCTTGGCGACCTACGGCATGCCCGGCGATTGACCTCCCGGCCCCGTGCTAACCCGAATTTTGCGGCCTGTGCCGATCTGACCCTATTGCCCGCGACCGGGCCCCGTTTCGAAAGGAACCTGACATGACCAAATATGATGCCGACTGGGTGCGCGCCGAAGAAGCCAAGCGCAAGTGGATGGCCGAAAACGGCATGTACTCCGAGGCCGAGGAACACTCCTCCTGCGGGGTTGGCCTCGTGGTGTCGATCGACGGCAAGAAAAGCCGCAAGGTGGTCGAGGCCGGGATCAATGCGCTGAAAGCCATCTGGCACCGCGGCGCCGTGGACGCGGATGGCAAGACCGGCGATGGCGCCGGCATCCACATCCAGATCCCCGCCCCGTTCTTTTACGACCAGATCAAACGCACCGGCCACGAGCCGCGCCATGATGAGCTGATGGCCGTGGGACAGGTCTTCCTGCCCCGCACCGATTTCGGCGCGCAGGAAACCTGCCGGACCATCGTCGAGGCCGAAGTGCTGCGCATGGGCTACTATATCTACGGCTGGCGGCACGTCCCGGTCGAAATCGAGTGCTTGGGCGAAAAGGCCAATGCCACCCGTCCCGAGATCGAGCAGATCTTGATTTCCAACAGCAAGGGCGTGGACGAGGAACAATTCGAACGCGAACTCTACGTGATCCGTCGCCGCATCGAAAAAGCGGCTGCCGCCGCCCATGTCGAGGGGCTCTACATCGCGTCGCTGTCGTGCCGCTCGATCATTTACAAAGGCATGATGCTGGCCGAACAGGTCGCGGTCTTTTACCCCGACCTTCAGGACGAACGTTTTGAATCGGCTTTCGCCGTCTATCACCAGCGCTATTCCACGAATACCTTCCCGCAGTGGTGGCTGGCCCAGCCGTTCCGCATGTTGGCCCACAACGGTGAAATCAACACCATCAAGGGCAACGTCAACTGGATGAAGTCGCACGAAATTCGCATGGCTTCGGGCACCTTCGGGGACCTTGCGGAAGACATCAAACCGATCATTCCCTCGGGCTCGTCCGACTCTGCCGCGCTGGATGCCGTCTTTGAGGTGCTGGTGCGCGCCGGACGCTCTGCCCCCATGGCGAAAACCATGCTGGTGCCGGAATCCTGGTCCAAGCAGGCGGTCGAACTGCCGCAAGCCTGGCGCGACATGTATTCCTACTGCAACGGCGTGATGGAGCCATGGGACGGCCCCGCCGCCCTGGCAATGACCGATGGCCGTTGGGTCTGTGGCGGTCTGGACCGTAACGGGCTGCGCCCCATGCGCTATGTGGTGACCGGCGATGGCCTGCTGATCGCGGGGTCCGAGGCCGGGATGGTCCCGACCCACGAGGGCACCGTGCGCGAAAAAGGCGCGCTTGGTCCGGGTCAGATGATCGCCGTCGACATGAAGGCGGGCAAGCTCTACCACGACACCGAAATCAAGGACAAACTGGCCGCGTCCCAACCCTTTGGCGATTGGGTGGGCAAGATCACCGATCTCGACGAAGAGCTGTCCAGCATCGCCGAAAAGCCGATGTTCGAGGGCGCGGACCTGCGCCAGCGCCAGATCGCCGCCGGCATGACGGTGGAAGAGATCGAACAGACGCTCGTGCCCATGGCCGAGGACGGGAAAGAGGCGCTCGCCTCCATGGGGGACGATACCCCCTCGGCCGTCCTGTCCAACAAGTACCGTCCGCTTTCGCATTTCTTCCGGCAGAACTTCAGCCAGGTGACGAACCCGCCGATCGACTCCTTGCGCGAATTCCGCGTGATGTCGCTCAAGACCCGGTTCGGCAACCTCAAGAACGTGCTCGACGAAAGCTCGGCCCAGACCGAAATTTTCGTGCTGAACAGCCCCTTTGTGGCCAATGCGCAGTTTGATGAGCTGAAAAGCCATTTCAACGCCGGGTTGAGCGAAATCGACTGCACCTTCGGCACCGACGAAGGACCGGACGCCCTGCGCCGCGCGCTCAACCGCATTCGCGCGGAGGTCGAGGAAGCCGTGCGCTCCGGGGGCGGTCACATCATCCTGACCGATCAACATCAGGGCCCGGACCGGGTGCCGATGCCGATGATCCTCGCCACTTCCGCCGTGCATAGCTGGCTGACGGCCAAGGGTCTGCGGACCTTCTGTTCGCTCGGCGTCCGCTCGGCTGAATGTGTCGATCCGCATTACTTTGCCGTGCTGATCGGCTGTGGCGCGACCATCGTGAACGCCTATCTCGCCGAGGACACGCTGGCCGACCGGATCAAGCGCGGCCTGCTCGACATGACCCTGAACGAGGCCATGGCGCAGTACCGCGAAGCCATCGATCAGGGCATGCTCAAGATCATGTCCAAGATGGGGATTTCCGTCGTGTCGTCCTATCGCGGCGGCCTGAACTTCGAGGCCGTCGGCCTATCGCGCGCCACCTGCGCCGAATTCTTCCCCGGCATGACCTCGCGCATCTCCGGCATCGGAGTCTCGGGCATTCAGAAGAAGGTCGAGGGCATTCACCAGCAGGGCTGGCTCTCCGGTCTGGACGTCCTGCCCATCGGCGGTTTCTACAAGGCGCGCAAATCCGGCGAGACCCACGCATGGGAAGCGCAGACCATGCACATGCTGCAATCGGCCTGTGACCGCGCCTCCTTTGAAATCTGGAAGCAATACTCAGCCCGGATGCAGGCCAATCCGCCGATCCACTTGCGCGATCTTTTGGCGATCAAGCCGCTGAACACGCCTGTCCCGCTGGAAGAGGTCGAAAGCATCACCTCGATCCGCAAACGCTTCGTGACCCCCGGCATGTCCCTTGGCGCGCTCTCGCCCGAGGCGCACAAGCTGCTGAACGTCGCGATGAACCGCATCGGCGCGAAATCCGACAGCGGCGAAGGCGGCGAGGATCCGGCACACTTCGTCCCTGAGTCGAACGGCGACAACCCCTCGGCCAAGATCAAGCAGGTCGCGTCGGGCCGCTTTGGCGTGACGGCGGAATACCTCAACCAATGCGAAGAGCTTGAGATCAAGGTCGCGCAGGGTGCCAAGCCCGGCGAGGGCGGCCAACTGCCGGGGATGAAGGTCACCGACCTGATCGCCCGCCTGCGCCATTCGACCAAGGGTGTCACGCTGATCTCACCCCCGCCGCACCACGACATCTACTCGATCGAAGACCTCGCGCAGTTGATCTACGACCTCAAGCAGATCAACCCGCGCGTGAAGGTCACGGTCAAGCTTGTCGCCTCTTCGGGCGTCGGCACCATCGCGGCGGGCGTCGCCAAGGCCAAGGCCGATGTTATCCTGATTTCGGGTCACAATGGCGGCACCGGGGCATCCCCCGGCACCTCGATCAAATTCGCCGGCCTGCCCTGGGAAATGGGCCTGACCGAGGCGCATCAGGTTCTGGCGATGAACAACCTGCGGTCGCGCGTGACCCTGCGCACCGACGGTGGGCTGCGCACCGGGCGCGACATCGTCATGGCCGCTATGATGGGGGCCGAGGAATATGGCATCGGCACCGCCGCCCTGATCGCCATGGGCTGCATCATGGTGCGTCAGTGCCAGTCCAACACCTGCCCCGTCGGCGTCTGCACGCAGGACCCCGAGCTGCGGGCAAAGTTCACCGGCACCGCGGACAAGGTCGTGAACCTCATCACCTTCTACGCGCAGGAGGTCCGGGAGATCCTCGCCTCCATCGGGGCGCGCTCGCTGGACGAGGTGATCGGCCGCGCCGACCTCCTCAGCCAGGTCTCGCGCGGGGCGGACCATCTGGACGATCTGGACCTCAACCCGCTGCTGATCACGGTTGATGGCTCCAAGAACATCGTCTACAACCAGGAAAAGCCGCGCAATGCCGTCAACGACACGCTCGACGTGGAAATCGTGCGCGACGCCGCGCGGTTCCTGAAGGACGGCGAAAAGATGCAATTGTCCTACGCGGTGCAGAACACGCATCGCTCTGTCGGGACGCGCACCTCGTCGCATATCGTGCAGAACTTTGGCATGCGCAACGCGCTGCAACCCGACCATCTGACGGTAAAGCTGTCGGGCTCGGCGGGTCAATCGTTGGGCGCCTTTGCCGCGCCGGGGCTCAAGATCGAGATCATGGGCGAGGCCAACGACTATGTCGGCAAGGGTCTGTCGGGCGGCACCATTGTCGTGCGCCCTCCGATGGAAAGCCCGCTCATCGCCTCGGACAACACGATCATCGGCAACACGGTGCTTTACGGCGCGACGGACGGCTACCTCTTTGCCGCCGGTCGGGCCGGAGAACGCTTTGCCGTGCGCAACTCTGGCGCGAAGGTGGTGATCGAGGGCTGCGGCTCCAACGGCTGTGAATACATGACCGGCGGCGTCGCGGTGATCCTCGGCGAGATCGGGCCGAACTTCGGGGCCGGGATGACCGGCGGCATGGCCTACCTCTACGATCCCGAGGGCAAGACGGCGGCCATGATGAACATGGAAACCCTCGTCACCTGCCCGGTGACGGTCGATCACTGGCAGGATCAGCTCAAGGGGTTGATCGCGCGCCATGCCGCAGAAACCGGCAGCCGCAAGGCGAGCGATCTGATCCAGAACTGGGATTTGGAGAAGGACAGCTTTGTCCAGGTCTGCCCGAAGGAAATGCTGGTCCACATTCCCTTCCCGCTGTCGATTGAGGATAAGGCGATCCCGGCGGAGTGATTTTTGGCGCGGCGTGGCGGAGAGTGAAGGCGTGCCCTGTGGGGCGCGCCTTTTTTGTGTGGTGGGGTTTGGTTAGGAGCGCGGGGAGGGTCAAAGGTGAGCGATGTGGTGAGGGCGGCAAGCAGTCATTCGCCGTAGTCCCGAACCGCTCGTACCAGAGCTCAAAAGCAGGCCTTGGAAGTAACCCTTGCTTTGACCTATAAGGGGTTTGTGTTTCGTCGCAGCGGTTGATTGAGAAAGTAGGTATAATTCTTTCCGATATGGGGAACGTCGTCAAATATGGATTTAACTAATTCACTTTGGTTCCAAGTGATCGCGACCTTAGCTACCATTACAGGCTTTGGTATAGCGTTGGATCGGATATTTATAACTGCGCACATACGAGAGCGAATTGAAGGCTATCTTACGGCTCCACGATCAAGCAGGACCTGGTTTGAGGGATACAAAGAGATATTGGGCTTATCGGAAGCAATTGTTTTCGATAGGTACTTTTCTGGTACAATCGTTGGGGGGCAATTTCTAAGGTCATCGTTTTTCGTCTCAACGCTATCCTTTGTCGTCGCGATAACTATCCAGAATGTATTCTTCAGCGAGTTTCTTCCACAGTTCGTCTTTACCAAGGCGCAGATTGCTACGATCGGCAGCTTCTTCCTTTTTAACATTGTCATGGATGTGGTAACTATTGCCCAAACAAGAGCGTTTATCCGAGCATCGGTTTCCTCAGACCGGCCATTCAATAGCATTATCTTCTTTGGCTCGGATGTTATGGTTACGCTGAATATCTTTATTCTTACGTATGCCGCTTTCCTGTTGGTGCTGGTTCAGTTTTTTACGCTTCCCGAACAAAGCACAAATGTACGTGTAACTGCTGATAAATGGGTTGGGGTTGAGGGCGATATTTATGTCGATGACGACATCGTAGAAGGTCTGATGGAGACGCAGATATTCTATAGCCTTTCTGCGGGTGAAGATAGCACCGAGGGACGATTTGATACCTTATCGACCGATCCAGTACGTCCTACAGAAGCACTCAATCTCTTGCGGCTTTTGTATGGTGGATCATTGGCCATTGCAGATGTCGATCCATATTTTACCGATGACTTGGAACCCATCCTGGGGTCGGATTTAACAGTGATGCTTTTGCGCCGTGTTGACAGATCGACTACATTGGCTGATCCAGAATCTTTCCCGGATTATGATCCTGACGGAGATAGCATCCTTCCGCGCCTCGCTATCGATTTACGGCTCGACTTGGCTGGAGTTAAGCCGAATTTCAGTAACTTTGGTGCATTGTATACTCCAGCGTTCATTACAGTCGATGCGTTAGAAGACAATTTCCCATTTGCGATGTTCAATTCCACAGGGTGGGTGTCGATGGAGGACTTCATCAGTACATATACTCAGTCACAGCTTGCTGGATCGAGCCTGGCAGCTGTACTTTGTGAGCAAGACGGTGGCTACAACTTCAGACTCCAAGCAGATGACACTATTGATGGAGCCACTCGTGAGACCTTGGCTTTTGAGTGCGAACAGAGCTACATTATCAGAAGTAGAGATTGGATTTCTAACCGACAAATCGTGACGAGCTTTGGTCGCGGGGTAGAAATATATTTGCCTTTCTCAGCTATGTTTATCACGAGCATGTTGCCTACATTTTTACTCTACCTTGTGATGATTGGGGTTACAGCATCAACATCCATTCATCGAGTTTTGGTCGGGCGGATGGCAAGGTATGGTGATTTCATTGTCCAACAGCCTATTGGTTTTTTCTGCTTTCTAATCGGAGTAGCCGTGGTTGCATATCTTGTGATCACGTAACAGAAACTATAGTCGTTGGTGCATCGCTCATGCAGTTGGTAGTCGACCGCTTCAAAAATTGACCTTTGAAAGAAGGTTAGCAAGGTTGGCCATGCACTAACAATCAAATTGGACCACTCAGGCGGGGCCTATCACCAGCCCAATGTCCGTTTTGGTGGATTGCGCTGGAGGATTTTGGTCTTGGCATGAACGTCAGCATTGGGCCGTTCGCGCCCCCACCCCCAAACTTCTCCCCCCACCCCGAAAACCTGATTCACTTGATCCGCCCGGTGAACTAGACTGGCGCGATGGCAAGGCAGGCAAAACCGCGGGCGAAGTCCTCGCGACGCAAGAAACCGACAAGAAAAGAGCCCCGTTTTCAGCCCGCGCGCTGGCTGCGGCGGTGGGTCCTGCGGCTGCTTGTCCTTGCGGCGGCGCTGATCCTGCTGGCCGTCGGCGGTTATGCGCTGATCAATCCGCAGACCGGGTTCTACATGCTGAGCGAGGAAAAGCGGCTGGGCGGCGTCGATCACCAGTGGGTCGATTACGACGGGATTGCGCCGGTCATGGCCCGGTCCGTCGTCGCGGCGGAGGATGCGAATTTCTGCGCCCATTGGGGTTTCGACATGGCCGCGATCCGCAGCGCCATCGACGCGGGGGGCAATCGCGGGGCCTCCACCATCTCGCAACAGGTGGTCAAGAATGTTTACCTTTGGCAGGGGCGAACGTGGCTGCGCAAGGCTTTGGAGGCGCTGATCACCCCGCTGGTGGAGCTCATCTGGTCCAAGCAGCGCATCGTCGAAGTCTACCTCAACATCGCGGAATTCGACGAGGGCGTCTTTGGCATCGAGGCCGCCTCGCGCCGATATTTCGACACGACGCCCGACGCGCTGAGTGATCGGCAGGCGGCCTTGCTCGCCGCGATCCTGCCCTCGCCGAAGTCGAGATCGGCAAGCCGCCCAACCGAATTCGTCAACCGCCGCGCCGCCGCAATCGCGGACGGGGCCGCGACGATCCGCAATGACGGGCGGGCCGCGTGCTTCGAGGATTGAAATTTGCCGCCCGAACGGGCAAGCAATCGGGACCCTGTTCCATCGAGATATCATGCTGACCCTGTACCACGTCCCCCTGTCCCCGTTTTGCCGCAAGGTCCGGCTGTCACTGGCCGAAAAGCGGATCGAATGTCAGCTGGTCGAAGAGCGTTACTGGGACCGCGACCCCGACTTCCTGCGGCGCAACCCGGCGGGCAAGGTGCCGGTGCTGAAGGTCGATGGGCGTTTCATGGCTGAAAGCGCCGCGATCTGCGAATGGATCGAGGAAATGCACCCGACCCCCAGCCTGATGCCCGCGACCCCCGATGAACGCGCGGAGGTCCGCCGATTGGTCTGCTGGTTCGACGACAAGTTCCACAGTGAAGTCACGACCAACCTTCTGGGCGAACGCGTCAACAAGAAGCTGATGAAGCAGGGCTATCCCGAGAGCAAGAACATCAAGGCCGGGTCGCAGAAGATCAAGTTTCACCTCGATTACATGGCCTGGCTGCTGGACCACCGCCGCTGGCTGGCGGGCAATGCGATGACGCTGGCCGATTTCGCGGCCGCCGCGCATCTGTCCTCCCTCGATTATATCTCGGACGTGGATTGGAACCGGTCGGAGAACGTCAAGGACTGGTACGCCAAGATCAAATCGCGCCCTGCCTTCCGCTCGATCCTTGCCGATGTGGTGCCGGGCTTCTTGCCGCCGGCGCATTATGCCGACCTCGATTTCTGATCGGTCGGGGCGGGTTGAGGGTCGGGTGCGCGCGCCGCGTGGCGGCACGACGGCCTCGCGAAAAAACGGTGTGACGAACTGAGAGGTCGTCGGGGGCGCTGCCCCCGACCCCGGAGTATTTGTGACGAGATGAAGAGCGAAGAGTCCCTGAAAACCCGGCTGGTCGCGCAGGCGAAGGCTGAGGGGTTCGACAGCTGCCGCATCTGTCGGCCAGGCGATATTCCCGAGGTGCCCGGTCGTTTGCGTGAGTTTCTGGACGCGGAGCGGCATGGGCAGATGGACTGGCTGGCGGAGCGGACGGCTTGGCGCGGTGATCCGCAGGCTCTTTGGCCCGAGGCAAAATCGGTCATCATGCTGGCCGAGAATTATGGTCCCGATGAGAATCCGCTGGACCTGTTGGAGCGGCGGGATCGCGGGGCGGTCTCGGTTTACGCGCGTCACCGCGACTACCACGATGTCGTCAAGAAACGCCTGAAACGGCTCGCGCGGTGGTTGATTGCCGCGGCGGGCGAGGCGGAGGTGAAGGTCTTTGTCGATACGGCGCCTGTGGCCGAGAAACCTCTGGGTCAGGCGGCGGGGCTGGGTTGGCAGGGCAAGCACACCAACCTCGTCAGTCAGGACCTTGGAAGCTGGTTCTTTATCGGCTCGATTTTTACCACGCTTGAGCTGCCGGTCGATCCGGCAGAGCAGGACCACTGCGGATCTTGCCGCCGCTGTCTCGACGTATGTCCGACGAACGCCTTTCCCGCCCCCTACAAGTTGGATGCCCGGCGCTGCATTTCTTACCTTACGATTGAACATAAGGGGCCGGTCGATCCCGAGTTGCGGCCCTTGTTGGGTAACCGGATTTACGGCTGTGACGATTGCCTCGCGGTCTGCCCGTGGAACAAGTTCGCCAGTCGCGCGAGAGAGGTGAAGTATCATTCGCGCGACGATTTGCGCGCACCGCCGCTGGCGGACCTGGCGCGGCTGGACGATGCAGGGTTTCGTGCGATGTTCAGCGGCTCCCCGATCAAGCGGATTGGGCGGAACCGGTTTGTGCGCAACGTGCTTTATGCGATTGGCAACAGCGGGGATGTCGGTGTGGCCGAGGTTGCACGCGGGTTGGTCGGGGATCCGGACCCGGCGGTTTCGGATGCAGCCCGTTGGGCTGTTGCGCGGTTGGAAATGAAATAACCCCGGACCTCATATGAGATCCGGGGTTTATGTTCAGTCAGGTTTGACTGGAACGGATTAGCCGTCGACGATGATCGTCAGGCCACCATCGGCGCGGGTATAGGCCCCAACGACGTCCATTTCGGAGTATCCGGCTGCTTCCAGCTCAGACTTGACCATCGTGTTGGCGGCGATTGCAGCGCGCATGTCAACAGCTGCTTCATCTTCCCAAGCGACAACGTTCTGCGTTTGCGCCATGGTCATGATGGAGAGGGCCGAACGGTCCTGCATCTCGGCGAAGTCAGTTGCCTCGGCAACCGAGGAATCATCGAAGCTGGTCGGTACCTGACCGTCAGCAATCGTGGATTCAACCGAAGCTGCACCCGTGTCACCGGCCTGTGTCGAAAGCGAATCGTTGGATTCAGCACGGGCGCTATCGGTGTCGAACTTTTCAGCAGTGGTCACTTCGCCAGCCTGTGCGGCCTGCGAGCTTTGCGCCGACTCCGGCAGTGCGGTGGTGGAACCGGATTGTGCGATCGCGCCACCCGAAACGGTTGCAAGAATGGCTGCCACGCCGACGAGTTTCAAATTGGTACGCATAGTGTTATGCTCCTTGTTCAATTTCCCATCCGAAGAGATTGTTCTCGTTCGGTACGTTGTATGAGTGGACAACAGGGGAGCACGGAATTCGTTCCCTGCGATTTCGACAATCAACCGTTCGTGACAATTTGAAACCTGATCCCGTTTGATCCTGTCGCGACCCTGACCATATTTAAGGGAAGCCAGCAGGAGGTACCGAATGCCGACATATACCAAAGACCCCGACGCGCTCACGCGGTTGAGCCGTGAACAATTCCGCGTCACGCAGGAAAACGGCACCGAACGCCCCGGCACCGGAGAACTTCTGCACGAGAAGCGGCAGGGCATTTTCGTGGACATCGTGTCAGGCGAGCCGCTGTTCGCCTCGTCGGACAAATACGATAGCGGCTGCGGTTGGCCGAGTTTCACCAAGCCGATCGAGCCGGCGTATGTTACCGAATTGCGCGACGCCTCCCTTGGGATGGTGCGGGTCGAGGTCCGCTCGACCCACGGGGATAGCCACCTGGGCCATGTGTTCCCCGACGGGCCCGTTGATCGGGGCGGTCTGCGCTATTGCATCAATTCGGCCTCGATGCGCTTCGTGCCCGTGGACCAGATGGAGGCCGAGGGCTACGGCGACTACATTGATCAAGTGGAGGATATCTGATGGCAGAGCAACGCGCCGTTCTGGCCGGGGGCTGTTTCTGGGGCATGCAGGATCTGATCCGCAAGATGCCCGGCGTCCTCGGCACCCGCGTCGGGTACACCGGCGGGGATGTGAAGAACGCCACCTATGGCAATCACGGCAGCCATGCCGAGGGGATCGAGATCACCTATGATCCCGAACGTATCACCTATCGCCGGCTGCTGGAGTTCTTCTTTCAGATTCACGATCCCACGACCCTCAACCGGCAGGGGAATGACCGCGGACTCTCTTACCGCTCGGCCATCTATTACGTCGATGACACGCAAAAGCAGGTGGCCGAAGAGACCATCGCGGACGTCAATGCTTCGGGCATCTGGCCCGGTTCCGTGGTGACGGAGCTGGAGCCGGTCGGCGATTTCTGGGAGGCCGAGCCCGAGCATCAGGATTATCTGGAGCGGGTCCCCAACGGCTACACTTGTCACTATCCGCGCCCAGACTGGGTCCTGCCCCGGCGCGCGGCGGAATAGGGTCGCGCGATCCGGATTTAGCGGATTACCCCCGGCGTCAGGCATGTTACCCCCTGCCTGACCAAAGCGGAGCCGCGACCCATGTCCTTTACCCTTGCCACCTGGAACATCAACTCTGTCCGCCTGCGCGAACCTCTGGTCGCGCAGGTCCTGCAGGAAGAAGGGCCCGATGTGCTTTGCCTGCAGGAATGCAAATCGCCGGTGGACAAGATCCCGCTGGAGCAGTTTCGCGCCCTTGGCTATGAGCACATCGTCGCGCGCGGGCAGAAGGGCTACAACGGCGTCGCGATCCTGTCGAAGCTGCCGATCGAGGATGTGGGGGATCGCGATTTCGCGCAGCTCGGCCATGCGCGCCACGTCGCGGCCAAGCTGGCGAACGGCGTCACGATCCACAACTTTTACGTCCCGGCGGGTGGCGACAAACCTGATCGTGAGGTGAACGTCAAGTTCGGCCAAAAGCTCGACTACCTGACCGAGATGCGCGACTGGTTCCACGCCGAGGCGCCGCAAAAGGCCATCCTCGTCGGTGATCTGAACATCGCCCCGCGTGAGGATGACGTCTGGGACCATAAGAAGCTGTTGCGCGTCGTCTCCCACACACCCGTGGAAGTTGAGCATCTGGCGCAAACGCAGGACGCTGGCAATTGGGTGGACGTCACGCGGCAGGACATCCCCGAGGGCAATCTTTATTCATGGTGGTCCTACCGTTCGCCCGATTGGGACACGGCAGACAAGGGGCGGCGGTTGGACCACGTCTGGGCCACGCGCGATATCGCCAACGCAGGGCATTCGTCCCGCGTGTTGCGCCACGTGCGGGGCTACGAGAAACCCTCGGACCATGCGCCGGTGCTGGCCACGTTTGATCTGTAACTCTGCTCGGTGATCCCAAATGGACAAACGCCACGACGCTGGCACCTTGGAAAGCCATGCCTGCCGGTCCATATAGGGGGCAAACGCGAAACTAACCGGGAATGAGATAATGATCGAACTGGGTGGACAGCAGACGCCAGCCCCCGCGGCGGGTGACATGATCAAGGACGTGACCGAAGCGACATTCATGCAGGACGTCGTCGATGCCTCGCAAACCGCGCCGGTCATTGTCGATTTCTGGGCAACCTGGTGCGGCCCCTGCAAGACGCTGGGCCCGATGCTGGAAACAGCCGTCGCCAAGACCAAGGGCGCGGTGACGATGGCAAAGGTCGATGTCGACCAGAACCAGCGGCTGGTTCAGGCGCTGTCGCAGCAAGGCCTGCCGCTGCAATCCATTCCGACTGTCGTCGCCTTTGTCCAGGGACGCCCGATCGACATGTTTCAGGGCGCAGTGCCGGCCTCCGAGATCGACGCCTTTATCAAGCGGGCGATTGATGCGGCGGGCGGCGATGCATCCGGCGGGTTGGACGAGGCTGTCGCGGCTGCGGACGAGATGCTGGAAGCCGGTGCAGCGCAGGACGCCGCTGAAACCTTTGCCGCGATCCTGCAGGAAGAGCCGCACCATGCCCGCGCCTATGCCGGCCTCGTGCGCAGCTACCTGGCCCTGGATCAGGTCGAGCAAGCCGAAGCGACGTTGAACGGCGCCCCGGTCGAAATCAGCCAGACGCCGGAGCTGGAGGCCGTGCACGCCCAGATCGAACTGGCAAAGCAGGCGGCGAACGCCGGTCCGGTCGCGGAATTGCAGGCCAAGGTCGAGGCCAGCCCCGACGATCATCAGGCGCGGTTCGACCTTGCCAATGCGCTGCACGCCAATCGCGACGTCGAAGGCGCGGTGAGCCAACTGCTGGAGCTGTTCCGCCGAGATCGCGAATGGAACGACGGCGCCGCCAAGACGCAGCTTTTCACGATTTTCGACGCGCTCGACGCAAAGGATCCAGTCGCCTTGGCGGGTCGCCGCAAGCTCAGCTCCATGATATTTGCCTGAGCCCGTCGTTGCGCTAGCTCACCGCCATGATCAGACCCGCCGATCTTCCGCAGGTGATTCCCGTCTTTCCGCTGCCCGGCGCGCTCCTGCTGCCCCGGGCGCGGTTGCCGCTGCATCTGTTCGAGCCGCGCTATCTGGCGATGCTGGAGGACGTGCTGAAAACGCCTGACAGAGTCATCGGCATGATCCAGCCGGACACCAACCCCAAGGCGACCGCGCCCGGCGATGGCCCGCCCCTGCATCGCATCGGTTGTGCCGGCCGGGTCACACAATTTTCCGAAACCGAGGACGGGCGCTACATGATTACGCTCGCCGGGGTGTCGCGCTACCGGATCGTCGAAGAGGTCGAGGGCTTTGTCCCCTATCGCCGCGTCCGCGTTTCCTGGGCCGGATTCGAGCAGGACAATCGCCCACCCGATGCGGATCAAAGTTTTGATCGCGATAAGTTTCTCGACCTTCTTTCGCGTTACTTCACGGCCAAGGCCTTGGACACCGACTGGGACTCGCTGAAGGAAGCGGACGATGAGTTGCTGATCAATTCGCTCTCCATGCTGCTCGGCTTTGAACCGGAGGAAAAGCAAGCGCTGCTTGAGGCGCCATCGCTGTCGACACGTCGGGAAACTCTTGTCACCCTGATCGAATATGCCCTACGCGGGGGTGACGATTACGGAGTTATGCAATGACCACCGAAGAGACCCCGACCCTGTTCGACCGCCGCATGCTGGAGGCGCTGATCTGCCCGCAAAGCCATACGACGCTGGAATACGATGCCGAGGCGCAAGAGCTGATCAGCAAGCGCGCGAACCTCGCCTTTCCGATCCGCAACGGTATTCCCATCATGTTGGTGGACGAGGCACGGGTGTTGGACGCCTGAGCGCGGCGCCCGACCATGCGATCTTAGGTTTCATACCCATTAACCGGATTCCCCACCTCATGCGTTTGTGATTCACGTCCTGCAAAGAGCAGGAGACAATCAGGGTGCGTTTCGATGTTACCGACTTTGAGTGGTTTTCTTTGCAACCCTCGTTGTCCCAGAAGTCGCGTGGCGCGTGACGGGTGGATGATCGACGGGATTTGAATGGCATCTTCTGGCGGCTGTGGACGGGAGCGCTTGGGCGGTCGAGGGCCATCGCGACACCGCTTCAGATCAGGTAGCCGCTCGCATTGGCGGCCATGGCGTCTAGGTCCCAGAGGCAGGAGCACGCCACATGAACCAGGTCGGGACCAGCGCGAGCAGGAATATACCGCATACGATCAAAAAGCCGTCCTGGAAGGCCGCGTTGGAGGATTGGATCATCACGGTCTGGCCCAGGAAGGATGACGCGGCGGGGATGAGTTGCGCATTTGGCAGTCCCGACGCGTGCAGGGGGCCGGCCACCTCGCGCAGAAGCTCCATCGTTGTGCGCGCAACTTTATTACAAGTGACATTCCCGCTCGGAGATACATCGATGTAACCAAAACCCCTGCTGTGTTTTTACGGCTCACGAGGGGAACGATCAGCGCTAAGCGAAGCGGGGCTGCTTGGGCAGTTACAGGGGCCGAGGTGATCCTGTTGGCGGTGGTGGAAACCGGCGCTGGCGCAGGGCGTGGTGGCCTATCAGCAATCCAATTTGAACATGATGCAGTCCAGCGAATCCGGCCTGCCGAGCCTGAGCTGCGGAGAGCTGTTTCAATGGAACCTCTTCGTTGACAACACCGACCAGCCGGTACAGTAGGAGCGTAGGCCATCGTATGAGGCATCCCCGCCGACTTGACCGAAACGCTGCGCCGCTGCTTCTCGGGGACGCACTGTCGCCGGGCTCGCGCAAGCAACTCGTGGAATGGATGAGTCTTGGTGGTGTGACAGGCAAATTGCTGCGCGCCAGCGCGCCGAAAGGTTGGCTCATCCTAAATAAGTCGGGCAGCGGCAGCCACACGCGCAACATCATCGCGGTGGTCATCCCGAAGGCGGCGCTCCATGGGTCGTCACCATCTTCATCTCCGACGTCGAGGCGGATTTCGACACACGCAACGCCGCCCTGCAGGAGATCGGCAGTGCGGTGATGTCGGTGATCCGGAACTGAAGTCGGCCTGCCTTGGCCGACTGTGTTTGGGGGAGGTCCATTTCGTACAAGAAGGCGGCTGTCAGTGATTTCCGGCCGAGCCGTTTCCACGGCGATTCGGTGGCTTGTGCGCGTGCTTCAAGCGATGTCCGGATGGCGGAACTTGTTCTTAGCGTTGCCCTCGGGGCTCTGCTGCTTGTGGAAAGCGACCAGATCGCTGTTTTCGCCAGCAGCTGAACGCGTGACATCATTCCCACTGAAGCCGCCGTGACGCTGGTCGGCGCGCCTGCTTTGATGTGGCTATCGCGTCGACGCATGACGGCCCGCAAGGACGAATGCCTGCCTCTACGAGATTACGCCCTTCTCAGCAATTGCGCCGGCGGGGACTTGGTCGACCGGAACGGCGCGGTGGACTGGTTCTGCCCAGACATAGGAGGATCAATGCGGCAAAAAGGACGATATTCTCTTTATGAGCATAGTCTCAAAAGGAGGTTCATTGGCGACAGGCTGACAGCAAATATTATGAGTTACTTGCTCTATAGTTTGGGAATTTCACCCGGAAAGATAGAAGCGATACCAATGGTGAGTACTTGAATTGATTGCGCGTCGTGCCATGTCCCTGACACGCCTCCCGAAAGGACATGCCATGACCCGCCTAGCCGCATTCGCTCTTGCTGGCGCCCTCGCCGCGCCGCTTCCCGCCCTCGCCCAATCCAATGACTTCGGCCCGCTGCTAACCCCGCAGGAGGTCAGCGCCCTTGATATCGAAAACGGCCCCCTGATCATCGATATTCGTGCGCCCGCCGATGACGGCAAGAGCGCCTATGTCGAGGGCCATCTGCCCGGCGCGGTCAACGCGCCCTACGGTCTGTTCCGCGGTCCCAAGGAAAACCCCGGCGAACTGGTTCCCGAAGATAAGCTGGAAGAGGTGTTGCGCAGCCTCGGCGTCACACCCGAGCGGCCCACCCTGATCGTGCATCAGGGCAGTGACGCGACCGATTTCGGCGCCGCGGCTCGGGTCTACTGGACCCTGAAATCCAGTGGTGTCAGCCAGTTGGCCATCCTCAACGGTGGAATCAACGGCTGGACCGAAGCCGGGATGAAACTAGACAAAGGCACCGTAGAGCCCAAACCGAGCGAAATCGAGGTCAGCTTCTCCGATAAGTGGCTCGCCACCCGAGAAGAGGTTCTGGCGATCGTGAACGGCGAGACCGACGCCACACTGGTCGACGCGCGCCCCGAAAGCTTCTGGGCCGGCGATCAGGCGCATCCCGCCGCCGCGCGGCCCGGCACCCTGCCGCAGTCTGAATATCTGACTCACTCCAGCTGGTTTGGCGATGATCCGGTAATCGTGGATGCCGAAAAGGCCCGGGCGCTTGCGGCCGAGAACGAGCTGAAATCCGGCGCTCCGATCATCAGCTTTTGCAACACCGGACATTGGGCCGCGACCAACTGGTTCGCGATGAGCGAACTGGCCGGGCTGGAGAACGTCAAGCTCTACCCCGAGTCCATGGTCGGCTGGTCCAATGCCGGCTATGAGATGGCCAATGTCCCGGGCCCGGTCCGCCGTATGTGGAATCAGATTAAAGGCGTATTCTAAGCGCCATGAGTGATTTTGTAGCCGCCATTCCGCCGGCTTCCGGCAAAATGACACGCGTCGCCCTGATCGGGGCGGCACTCTTGGCCGTCCTGGCGCTCTCGGCGGGGGCGGGAGTGCGGTATGGACTTTTACTGGCCATCGGTCTGGGTTTCGGTCTGGTTCTGGAAGGCCTGCGTTTCGGCTTTGCCGGACCGTGGCGGGCGATGATCCTGCGGCGCGAGCCGGCGGGATTGATCGCGCAGCTGGTCTCGATCGCGCTGGTCGCGGTGGTGGCGATCCCGCTCATCACCGCCAATGGCACCGAGTTGATCGGCGCCCACGCCCCAGTCGGCTGGGCGATGATCGGCGGCGCCTTTGTCTTTGGCGCCTGTATGCAGATCGTGCTTGGCTGTGGCTCAGGTACGCTGGTCAATTCCGGTAGTGGCAACCCGGTTTCCGCGCTGGCGCTGCCGTTTTTCGCAATCGGGTCCTTCGCCGGTGCCTATCACCTGCTATGGTGGACCGATCTGGGCACCGCGCCGGTGGTGGCGTTCAGCGGCACCGGCGGGTTGGCGCTGACCCTCGCAGGGCTCGCTGTCGTGGCGGTGGTGGCCTTGGTTCTGGCCGCCCCTGGCAGTCGCCGCCTGCCGCGCCGGTTGTGGATAGCCGCCGGAGCCTTGGCGCTGCTGGCGCTGGCCAATTTGATAGTCGCGGGTCAGCCTTGGGGCGTGGTTTACGGCCTCGGCCTATGGGCCGCCAAAGGGGCCACTGCGCTTGGGGCCGACCTTTCCGGCTCGCCCTTCTGGTCGTTGCCCACCAACCAGACACGGGTGGCGGAAAGCCTGCTGACGGATGTAACCTCGCTCACCAATATCGGCATCATTGGCGGTGCCTTCCTGGTCGCAGCCTGGCGATCGGGTCTCTCGGCGCGGCTGCCGAACCTCCCGCTGCGCGCTTGGATCGGCACGATCATTGCCGGATTCTTGCTGGGCTATTCGTCGCGGCTCGCCTTTGGTTGCAACGTGGGGGCGTTTTTCTCCGGCATTTCAACCGGCAGCCTGCATGGCTGGGTCTGGTTTGTCGCCGCCTTTGCCGGAGCCTTTCAGGGCATCCGGATCAGGCGCGCGCTTGGATTGGAGGGCTAGGAATGCGGACCCGGAAGCTGACCGTGATACTCGTCTTCGCCGGCATGGCGGCGTTGCTATTCCTTGATTTGGCCCAAAGTGCACCGCTCAACCCCTTCAAAGCACCCGCGGCGTTGGCCCTCGGCTCCGGTCAGGCCGGTGCGGGAGCCCATTGCGCGGCTTTGCCGACAGCGGATTGAGGCACGGCGCTGAACTCATGTGTTTCAAGTAGTTTGTAGATCATCTATGAGCGATCTGTCCGTCGTCAGGGCTTTTTGGAACCAATGGCGGCCAAAACTGAGAATGAGTTTGGCTCATCTGGTTGGTTTGATTATGCGGCGTGCTGGCGGTGATGCAAGCAGCGCGTTTCGAGCGTCGTTCGATTGATCCTTTCGTGTTGTTTCAGAAGGGCCTTGTCACGCCCGAAGTAGACGTCAGCGGGTGTGACGTTTTTGATGCTCTCGTGATACCGTTGGTGGTTGTAGTGGTGGACGGAGGCTTCGATCTGGGCTTCAAGATCACCTGACAGGAAGTAGTTTTCCAGCAGGATGCGGTTCTTCAAGGTTTGATTCCGTCGTTCGATCTTGCCTTGAGTTTGAGGATGAAACGGCGCGCCGCGAGAATGTTTCATGCCTTTGTCTTGCAGCCACACAGCCAGGTCCGCTGAGACATAGCTGGAACCGTTGTCGCTGAGCAGACGTGGCTTGTGGGCGTGGGCGCCATGCCCCTGATCGCAGCCAGATGCCTGCAATGCGAGGTCCAGCGTGTCGGTCACGTCTTGTCCGCGTTTTGGTGCCGAGTTCCCATGAGATGATGTAGCGGCTGTAATCGTCGAGAACCGTGCTGAGGTAGAACCGACCCTATTGGCTGAGAAAAGACGAAACCCAACCTGATCAGCAGGTGGAAAGATTAGCTTAATTTACGCCAGGTTCTGTCCAACGGATGGGGAGTAGCTCACAGAGCCTCTGGAAGGCACCAACCTGAGTAGCACTTCCCCAAGCGCCCCTTCAAGCAACTGGGTCGCTGCGACTTCGGTGAGTTTACCGTCGGGGGCGACCGGCCCGCCCCGGGTGCCCTGCCGAATCTGCTGAGAAATGACTTCCATGCCGGCCGCGTCGAGAAGATATCGGATCGCCGGAAGGCCCCGCATGCCCCCCACCCCGATCGGCGCAGCTCCGACGAGCGCAGCAGGCTTTTGCGAGATCAATGGACGCTTTTCTGTTTCGCATAAAATGAGCCAGTTCATGGCTAGGCGAAACTGAGTTGAGAAGGCACCGGTATATTCGTCGGCACTGATAAAAAAGCCATCAGCTTTCGCGAATGCCTCCGCTAGGGCCTGCAGCGAGGCATGGTCTATTTCATCCGGGTTAATCGATGGCAGGTCATATGTCATGAGGTCGACTTCATCGACGTGCAACTTATCAGTGAATTCGGAGCGAACTAGCTCTGATGCGGCCGCAGAAAGCCGGGTGTTCACTGAACCGCGCAGGCTGCTTCCCGCGAGAAAGAGTAGTGTGCGCATAATTTGCAGTCTCCCTTATCTTTAAGCCAATGGCCCTAAGTCTTGACACCTACCGCCACCCTTCGTAAACATTAAAGTGCGAATAGAGGACAGTGTGCGCATAGTGAACGTGATTGCAGCACTGTCAAGGGAGGAGACACGATCATGGATGGCGCACGGCCAGCTTCTGAGACAATGTTAGATTGGGCCCGCGAAGACGGGGGCACTCGCGTGCCTTACTGGGTCTTCCAACGCGAGGACGTTCGTGCGCTTGAAACCGAAAAGGTCTTTCACGGTCCCAGCTGGAATTACCTCTGCCTCAAATGTGAGCTAAATGAGCCGGGCGATTTCGTTGCCGTACACGTGGGCGAAACGCCAGTGATCGTGACGCGCGATGCCGACGGGCAGTTTTATGCTTTCGAAAACCGCTGCGCCCATCGCGGCGCCCTGCTGGCGCTCGAAGACCGAGGCAATGTAAAAGACTTCACTTGCGTCTACCACGCCTGGACTCACAGCCTTCAGGGCGATCTCGTCGGCATTGCCTTCAAGGATGGGATCAAGGGCTGCGGCGGCATCGCTGAAGGCTTCGATATGAAGCAGTATGGGCCGAAGAAGCTACGCGTTCAGTCGGTCGAGGGTATGCTCTTTGGCAGCTTTGATGAGGATGTAGACGACCTGGAAGACTACCTGGGCGATGAGTTAGTGGGCAGGATCGCACGGGTATTCAATGGCCGCACCCCTGTGGTTTTGGGCAGGTTCACCCAGATTCTGCCGAACAATTGGAAGCTCTACGTCGAAAACACCAAGGACAGCTACCACGCTTCGATTCTGCACACATTTTTCACCACCTTCGAACTGAACCGCCTGTCGCAAAAAGGCGGGATTATCGTAAGTGAAGAGGGCGGCTGCCACGTCAGCTACTCAATGATCGATCGCGACGCCGAGGAGGCCAAGAAAAATGCCAGCCTCTACTCTGATCAGAAGTTACGCTCGGACAAAGACATCGCCTTGCAGGACACCTCTATGTTGCAAGGATTCAAGGAATTCCCTGACGACATTACTCTGCAAATTCTTACCGTCTTCCCCAATTTCGTGCTTCAGCAGATCCAGAACAGCCTCGCCGTGCGTCGTGTGCAGCCGACCGGTGTCGACAGCACGCAACTGCACTGGACCTACCTCGGCTTTGAGGAAGACACGCCCGAAGAGCGCAAGGTCCGGCTAAAACAGGCAAATCTCGTCGGGCCCGGCGGATATGTGTCGATGGAGGACGGCTGCATTGGCGGCTTCGTTCAGCGGGCTACGGCGACCGCCTCCAATGAGCGCGCTGTGCTGGCAATGGGCGGCTATGACACCGCCTCTGGAAACGATCGCATCACAGAGGCCTCCATCAGGGGCTTTTGGCTTGAATATCGCGCAAGGACGGGCCTGTGAAAGATTACGTGCAAACCGCCGCGACAGCCGCCCGCATCGCTGAGGCCCAGGCCCGCTACGTCCACACCATCGACGATGGCAACTGCGTCGAATGGCCTGATTTCTTTGTCGACGACTGTTTTTACATGGTTACAACAGCCGACAACTTTGCCCAGAACCTCGAAGCCGGGATCATCTGGCTCGACAGCAAGGCAATGCTGCATGACCGAATCTTGTCGCTATTTGAAGCGAATGTCTATGAACGTCATGCCTATCGGCACTTGGTCAGTCAGCCCAACGTTATGTCCATCGAGGGCGACGAGGTAGAGTGCGAAAGCTCTTTCATGGTCGCCCGCATCACCCGCGAAGGTCCAACAATGCTGTTTGCCACCGGTCGCTATATCGACCGCTGGCGGATGACGGAGGAGGACGCGCTCATCGTCAAGCGCATCGTCGTGCTCGACAGCGGCCACATCGACACGCTGCTCGGCTTTCCGCTCTGATGGACTATACCCGCGACCGGATCCTGGTATCGATTGGCGACCCGAATGGCATCGGCCCCGAAGTGGCGGTGAAAGCCGCTGCCGCGCTCGCCAATGAACCTACGCTGCGTCCGGTGCTGGTCGGCGACACCCATGTGATCGCGCCTCTCGCGCGAATCGCGGGCCTGTCGGTTGCCACGGAGCCAAGCGCATGGGGCGCGAAGGATACGGTCGATATCGCCCCGGTCGAGGGCCTGCCAGAAACCGCTCACAAGCCTGGCAAAGTCACTGCAGAAGCCGGTCAGGCAACCATAGACTATCTTGTCGCGGCCCTCGCGCTAATTGATCGCGGGACCGGACGTGCCATCATAGGTTGCCCGCATTCCGAAACCGCTGTCAACGCCACCGGCCGCAAGTTTGCAGGCTATCCGCCGCTGCTCGCGGAACTGCGCGGCACCGGACAGGATTCCGTGTTCATGATGTTAGTAGGCGGTGGCCTGCGCGTCATTCACGTGACACTTCATGAAGGGCTGAGACGCGCACTGGACCGGATTTCCCCGGAACTTATCGAGCGCGCCACCCTTGCGGGCGCCGAGGCACTGACATCTCTGGGCATCGCCGAACCGCGCATCGGCCTCTTCGGTTTTAATCCGCACGCCAGCGAGGGCGGTCTATTCGGCCCGGAAGACCTCGAGATCGTCACGCCCGCCCGAGATCGCCTGCGTGCGCGCGGCATCGATGTCGAAGGCCCCACCGGCGCCGACACGATGCTGGCGATGGAGGGGTTCGACGCTTTCGTTTGCATGTATCATGACCAGGGGCACATCCCAGTAAAGCTGCTTGCCGGGCGCACCGCCTCCGCGCTGGCGGTCGGCAGCGGCGTGCTGTTTTCCAGCGTCGGCCATGGTGCCGGATTCGATATCGCTGGGACGGGCCGCGCCGACCCCGAAGCCATCCTACGCACCGTCAGATTGATCGGAGCAGTGCAATGAGCCACACCATCACCGTTCAAGGCGAAGACATTGCCGTGGAGTGCGACCCCGGTGAGACGGTGTTGGACGCGATGGAGCGTGCGGGCTTTTCGATCCCTTACTCTTGCCGCAAGGGCGTTTGTGCATCCTGTGAGGGCGGGCTCTGTGCGGGCGAAGCGCAGGTGCGTGGACAAGGACACCTCGTTGGCCCGCGGGATGGCGTCAAGCTTTGTCAAGCACGCCCATTGGGTGATATCGAAATTGCCCCCGCTCGGATCCGCAAGGTCGAACCGGTGGAACGCAAAATGCTGGCTGGCAAAGTGCGCAAGATCGAGCAACTCGCCGCAGACGTTGCAGCGATCCACTTGCGTCTGCCAATCGGCAAACGCGCACCTTTTCGCGCCGGGCAATACCTGCGCGTGATCCTTCCCGATGGCGACAGCCGGAACTTCTCCATGGCCAACCCGCCACAGAAGAACGACAGCATCGAGCTGCACGTCCGGCATGTTCCCGGGGGCAAGTTCTCCGAAGCGGTTCTGGCCCGCCTCGCGCCTAAGGACGTGCTCGACCTCGAGCTGCCCTATGGCGAGTTTACCCTGACAGAAGCCGACACTCCGGCCCTGCTGATCGCCACCGGCACCGGCTTTGCCCCCATCCGGTCGATCCTCGAAAATCAGGTCCGGACTGGTGCAATCCGCCCTCTTCACCTTTACTGGGGCGGCAACACCGCTGACGACCTATACATGGCCAAGCAGTTGGAAGCTCTAGCCAAACGGCACGACTGGTTCAGCTTCACGCCCGTGATTTCCGGCGAAAACGCCGACTGGGACGGCCGGCGCGGGCTGGTGCATGAAGCGGCGCTGACCGATTACCCAGACATGTCGGGCTACGAAGTTTACGCCTGCGGTGCACCGGTGATGATCGACGCCGCCCGGCGAGATTTCATGGCCCGTGCCGATCTCGATCCCGACCTGTTTTTCTCCGACGCCTTCGTGCCCTCGGGCGATGAAGCGGTGATATCGGCATGACGGGTGGGCGGCTGGCATGAATGGCGCAGAGGCTTTGACGCGGGAACTCTTGGCGGGCGGGGTAGATATCTGTTTCGCTAACCCCGGCACGTCGGAAATGCACTTTGTCGCCGCGCTCGACCGCTTTGACGCCATGCGTCCCGTGCTCTGCCTCTTTGAGGGTGTGGCGACAGGCGCCGCCGATGGTTTCGGCCGCATGACGGACCGCCCCGCTGCCACGTTGATGCACCTTGGGTTTGGGCTTTCTGGCGGGCTTGCCAACTTACACAACGCCCGCAAAGCCAAATCGCCGATCGTCAATATCGTTGGGGATCATGCCTCCTGGCACAAGGACACCGGGTCGGCGCTAGTTAGCGACGTCGCGGCTTTGTCACAGCCAATGTCGGACTGGGTGTACCAAAGCTCGGCAGCTTGCGAAGTCGCGACGGACGCCGCCTCTGCGATCGCGGCAGCAAAGTCTCGAGGCGGCCAGGTGGCGACGCTGATCCTGCCCGCAGATGTCGCATGGTCAGAGGGCGGACGACCATCTGTCGGAGTGTCCTCCCCCGTTGCGTCGCGGATTGACCATCGTGCCGTCGAAAGCGCCACCGCAGCGCTGCGCGGCGATGCGCCGGTGATGCTCGTGCTTGGCGCGCGCGCACTGAGGGCGGGACCATTGGAAACGGCCGGTCGGATCGCCAATGCCACGGGCGCGCGACTGGTCACGCCATATGGCGTCGGACGCCTTGAGCGCGGCGCCGGGCGGGCGGTAGTCGAGAGGTTGCCAGCGATGATAGATCCGGCGCGCAAGGTATTTTCAGGCATTCGCCACGTTATCCTTGCGGGTGCTGATCCTCCCGCGGCTATGTTCGCTTATCCAGAAAAGCCGCGGTCCATGGCAGACGAGGGAACGGTCTTTCATGCGCTGTGCGACGACCCCGCATTGGCACCGGACGCCTTGGAAGCACTATGTGACGCGCTTGGCGCACGCAAAAACAAGGCCCTGATTGCAAGCCGAACGGCGATCGACATCCCGGTCGGAAAACTGACGCCGGACGTCATCTTGCAAACCGTCGCCGCGACGATGCCAGACCACTCCATAATCGTTGATGAATCGATCTCTGCGGGCCGCAATTTCTTTCCTTTGTCGGAAGGGGCCGGGCCGCATGACTATCTACAGTTATCCGCCGGGGCATTAGGCAACGCAATACCGGCCGCACTCGGTGCCGCTTTGGCCTGCCCAGAACGACCGGTCATCAATCTCGAAGGTGACGGCAGCGCGATGTATACGCTCCAAGGTTTGTGGACACAGGCCCGCGAGGCGGTCAACGTTACGACGATTATATTTTCTAACCGCCGTTACAACATCCTCGACGCTGAACTGAAGAATGTGGGAATATCTGACAACGTCGGCATCCGGGCGCGGCAAATGCTGAGCCTCGATGCGCCCGATATCGGCTGGGTTGATCTGGCACGCGGCTTTGGTCTGAACGGCGAACGTGTGAGTGATGCCGGTCGGCTCGCCACCCTTATTGCCGCCGCTGCGACGCGACAGGGGCCCTTCCTCATCGAGGCGATGCTGCCATGACGGAGCCCTAATAGATAATTAATCCAAGACTTGAACGCGCAATCCAGGGAGGAAATGATGTTCAATATCTCAATGCTCAAGCCGGTGGCCACAGGGCTTGCTCTCGCCGCTACGCTCATCGGAGGAGCACAACACGCCGAGGCCGAGATCGTCGTGATGGGCGGCAATCCCGAAGGCAGCCTGTTCTATGCGCAGAGCCAAGCCATTGGCGCTGTCATCAGCAAGAACACAGATATCCGCATCGACGTTCTGCCGCAGTCGCCCACCGTCTATTTCCCGATGTTTATGACCCAGGAAGCCGATATCGGTCTCTCTAGCCCGATCGAGGCGAATTTCGCGGTGCGCGCCGAAGGCCCCTACGAGGGCGTGAACGACGGTGCGGGATATCCGCTTACCACTCTGATGCTGGGTTCGCCAATTCGTCTGTCGCTCGTGGTGCGCGGGAACGCCGGGATCGACACCATCGCCGATCTGAAAGGCAAGCGCGTCGTGGCTGACTACGGTGCCTTCGCCGGTTCTTCAATAACCGCAGAGGCAGTGTTGGCCAATGCCGGGCTGACCACCGATGACGTCGAACTTGTTAGCGTCTCCAGCTATCCCGAGGGTGTGAGCGCCGTCATCGAGGGACGCGCCGACGCCGCGGTGGGCTCGATGGGCAGCGGCATCCTGCAGCAACTCAACGCGGCCGAGGGGGCCAAGCTACTCTCTATCGACCTCGCAGAAGAAGCCATGGCCCGCTCGCGCGAGATCGGCTCTGCCTTCGTGCCGCTCGAGGTGAAGGCTGGCCCGGTCGGCGCAGACCAGGATATCACGGTTCTCAGCTATGGCACCACGCTCTATGCCCGGCCCGACTTGTCGGACGAGACGGTGACTACGATCCTCCAGGCGATCTGGGACCATTACGAAGAACTGAAACCGATCCACCCATCGCTTGGCACCTGGACGCCAGACCGCTTTGCCAGCACCCAGACGATGGTATCGTATCACCCGGCTGCCGTGGCCTTCTACAAGAAGCAAGGCGTGTGGACGGACGAGGTTGAGGCTCGCAACAGCGAGCTATCCGGCCAGTAAGCAAGGCTGCAAGCATTGTGTTGGCCTTCCCCTTCCCCGGGGAGGGCCAACGCTGCTCAAAGCATCCTGCCGGCGCCACGCGCAGCGGCACGGCAAGAAGGGAAAGCGAGAGACCCATGGACAAAAGGCGTCAACTTACCGGAGGATGGAAAGTGGCTGTATTCGTGCTTGCCACGCTCATCCCGGTGGCCTCGGTAATTTATGCCCTCCAGCTTTTGCCGCGTCTGGGGATCATCATCTACAAAGAGCAGTTTCTCGCGCTGTTTCTGGCACTCTGCGTCGCAGTCACCTTTTTAACGAAACCGCTGGTTCGACGCGATCCAGCGACGTTCCGCGGGGTCGATCTCGTCTGTGCATTACTAGCCCTCTCAGTGGGCGGCTACATCTTCGCCGAATACGAAACCATCGTGCGCAACCTCGGCCTGATCACCACTGACAAGGTCATCGTCAGTGTCATCGGACTTGTCCTGTTGCTCGAATCTGCGCGTCGCCATGCGGGCTGGTCTATGGTCAGCGTCGGGCTGCTGGCGCTGGCCTATGCTTACTTTGGTCACAACCTATCAGGCATGTTCGAAACCCGTGTCATCCGCTGGGATCGACTGGTAACTTACAACTATCTCAACGCAGGCGCTGTCTTCGGCACCCCACTTTATGTGGCCGCAACCATCGTAACCAGCTTTGTGATCTTCGGACAAATGCTATTCCTCGTCGGTGGTGGGGATGCCATTTCGGATTTCGCTCTAGCGCTAATGGGCAAGCGGCGCGGCGGGCCAGCAAAAGTGTCGATCGTCTCCAGCGCGCTCTTTGGTTCGCTCTCCGGTAGCGCCTCGGCCAATGTCTCTACAACCGGCATCTTGACGATTCCGCTGATGCGCCGTGTGGGCTATAGCGCTGAAAAGGCCGCTGCTATCGAGGCCGTCGCCTCCACCGGCGGGTTGGTGCTGCCCCCGGTGATGGCGGCCACCGGGTTCCTAATGGCTGAATTCCTTGGCGTATCTTACGCGGTTATCGCGATGGCCGCTGCGGTGCCGGCCCTGCTTTTTTACTTCTGCCTTTATCTTCAGGTAGACATGGAGGCCGGCAAGAGCGGGCTGACCGGTGCCCGCGGCGAAGACCTGCCGGATCTTCGCGACGCCTCCCTGCGCATCATTCCCGTCGCGGTGCCTTTCGCCATCTTGCTCTATACTCTCTTCGGGCTAAATTGGAACCCGGCCGCCGCAGCATTTGCTGGCGCGCTGACAACCATACTTCTGTCGCTGGCCTTGCCAAAATGGCGGCGATCTCTTGGCGGCTATATGCGCACCATCGCGGGTGCGGGAGAAGCGGCCGTATTCATTGCGATCATGTGCGCGGTCGCTGGTATCGTAGTGGGCTGCCTCGGTCTTACCGGGCTAGGGTCGAGCCTGTCGCAAAACCTTGTCGCTATCTCCGGCAACAGCGTCGCCATGCTGCTTTTGTTCTCGGCGATGGGGTGCATCGTCCTGGGCATGGGTGTGCCGGTAACGGCCACCTACATCATCTTGGTCATCCTGATCGGCCCTGCGCTGGAACAACTTGGCGTCGACCGCCTGGCTGCGCATATGTTTATTTTTTATTTCGGGACCTTATCCTTTCTGACGCCTCCAGTCTGCCTATCGGTCTTCGTGGCAGCTGCGATAGCCGGATCGGCCCCAATGCGCACGGCCATGCACGCGCTGAAGTTTGCCATCGTGGCCTACATCATCCCTTTCGCTTTCGTGCTTAATACCAGCTACCTTCTGGTCGGAGAGGTGCCGCAGATCGTGGCGTCCATCGTAGCGGGCGTGGTTGGGGTATTCATGCTGTCTTTCGCGCTGGTCGGTCACTTCGTCGGTCCGGTTGCTTTCTGGCTGCGTGCGCTTGCGCTAATAGCCGGGCTCGGCGCAATCTTTCTGGTCCAATATCACGGTGTTGTGGCGTTGATGGCTATCGGGCTTCTGACTGCGTTCTACATTTACCAAAAGCGGCGTTCGCGACGGACGGCGACAGACAATCTGGCCGAGCCTACACGTTCAAAAGTTGCGGGATAGCGCTTCGGCATAGTTGCGCAACACAGGCAAAAGCTCGCTCTTCATCTGCGCCGCTGACACACGCGCGCGCGATGCCGATACGCTCATCGCGGCTATGGTTTTTCCGGTTCGATCAAAGACAGGTACTGCGAGTGCAGCCATGCCGTCTTCCAGCTCCTCATCCGTGATCGCCACGCGGTTCTCGCGCACCCCGATGATAATCTGGCGCAGTTTCGCCTTGTCAGTGACAGTGTGCCGGGTCAGCGCTGTCGGCTCCAGCCCCGCCAAGTAGTTATCCAGCTCGTCGTCCGGAAGGTCGGCCAGCAGAACGCGCCCGGTGGCCGAGCAGTAGCCCAGTAACCGGCGACCCAAACGAGCCAAAGAGGAGACAATTTTTTCCGCTTCGGCGCGCGCCACGAAGACCGGCTCGTAGTTGTCGAGCACTGCCAGTGATACCGACTCGCAAAGCTCATCGCGGGCGTTCTCCAAATGGGTCTGGGCTAGCTGCGGAAGGGAAGCGTTCTGAAAATAGGCATCACCCAGACGCAAAAGTCGCGGCGCCGGATGAAACGCTGATCCGACCTGCACTACGTAACCAAGATTCAGCAAAGTGTGCAGACAGCGCCGAGCGCTCGCGCGCGAAATTCGGGTTGCCTGCGCCGCCGCAGAAATCGTCAGCGGCCTTCGATCAGTCGAAAAAACTTCGATTATGGCCAACCCCTTAGCGAGCCCGGCAATATTTTCGTTGTTTGTAGTCAATATAGCCCTCTTGGTGTGGCTGCTTAGATCACCAGCCAGGGGTGACATGCACCACGCACGTTCGCTGAGACCTTGCGAGATAGACGGTAAATGCGCAACCGCGTTCGAGTTGTGCACGAGCATTGAGAGGTGGTTCGATTTGTCTGAACAAGTTCCGGGCGTTTTCTAAGTGACCTGCCCCCCGCGCTACTCCCTCATCCCTAACGAGAGTTTGCGAGTTTGCTCTGAGCCCCAACACTGGACCGCCAGAAGCTGGAGTTTTCCGGCTCTGTCACGATGACGGGCTGGTGACGCCATCGGGATAGTGCATGGCGATCGGTACGTTGTATCCGATCGCACTGTGTGGTCTGTCCTCGTTATAGTGTCTACGCCAATCCTCCAGCTTTTCTCGGGCGTCCGCAAGGCTCATGAACCAATGGGCGTTCAAGCAT